>SDBT01017305.1_pt1 | contig 11389 bp, 11 predicted proteins | sample 2277101 | NCBI WGS metagenome assembly SDBT01 (sample SAMN10404973, study PRJNA504765) | marine sediment metagenome | isolation source: marine sediment core GS10_PC15, 103 cmbsf | place: Arctic Ocean: Southern Knipovich Ridge | collected 2010 | reverse complement strand
AGTAACATTAGAAACACACTTTAAATCAAAGTTGTGCAAATGCCATTCATCTGTCATGTCCCTTGCAAACTTATATCCACTCATAGCATTTAGTATTTTATCTACATATAACAAACGAATAAATTTTTTAATTGAATTAATAAATCTCTCGTTTGGTACAGATATAACGAAGAGGCCTTCTTTTTTCAAAACACGATGGGCTTCCCTGCAAATCAATTTTGGTTCTATTACGTGTTCCAGAACCTCCGAACAGTAAACCTTATCAAAGGTTCTGGAACTAAAAGGAAGCATCTCACCATAACTTTGTAACAGTTTGTGCTTTATGCGATATTTCTTATTTTGGGCCATATTCAAAAGAGCATGTGATAAATCAACGCCCAAAATCCAGCCATGGTTAAAAGCTTCCATCAAATTTCCAGCACCACATCCTACTTCAAGTACAGTATCGTCATAACCAACATCCAATAGTTTTACAATAGTCTTTACTCGCCAACTTTCTATTATCGTTATTAAGAAAGAGGACCTTTTGTGATAATTATCGGGATTATATAGTTCCGCCATTTTGTCATTCCAGAGACGGAATTCTTTACGATCGTAGTTTATGTTCTTATTATATCCCATGATGTTGCTTCCATAATTCAAAGACCAATAATGTCCATATTTCTTTCCTGTTGGCTCTTTTCTTAGAAATGTGGTCGGAAACTAATCTCTCAACCCAATGGGTGTTAAATAGGTTGCTTTTCTTCAATTTACTCTCTGATAATGTGTCGAGTAACATATTTTTCATTGGTCCACGAAACCACCTGGCAATAGGAATCCCAAAACCCTTTTTAGATCGATTTATTACACAACTCGGCAATATTTTGTTAAAGCTTTTGTTAAGAAGAAACTTCCTTGCGACACCTTTCATTTTCATATTTACAGGCAATCTGTTTACAAATTCGGTAAAATTTTTATCCAAAAAAGGGGTTCGAACCTCCAGAGAATTCATCATGCTTGCATGATCAACCTTAACGAGTATATCGTCATGAAGATATAAACTAATGTAATTGTCTATCAGCCTATCAACCGATTTTTGCGAACGTGCTCTTTCTTTATGCTTAATTGTTTCTTCGTAAACAGATTTATAATTGGTGATTTCAGCATGCTCACTAGTAAACAATGACCTCTGAACATCAGGACAGAACGATCCTAACCAAACATTGTTTCTCAATTCAAGATTCCCCATAGTATATGGACGATATCCCTTTAGAAAATGATTAATCCTAAAGGAAATATCCATATTGTTTTCTGAAATAGGTATATTACCAGCTATATTACGAATGCCTTTTATTAAACCATAAGGCAGATTCTCTATTAAAAACGAAAATCTATCAGCAAGGAAAGTATCATAACCCGCAAAAAGCTCATCACCGCCATCACCCCCTAAAGCAACGGTAACGTATTGTTTAGTAAATTTGCACAGTAAATATGTTGGTATAATGGAGGGATCCGCAAAAGGCTCGTCTAAATTTTCTATAATTTTCGGGATTATATTAAACATTGTTTCGGGATGTAAAATATCTTCATAATGATCTGTGCCGTAATGATCGGACACTTTCCTGGCATAACGTGACTCATCAAAAGATTTTTCTTCAAAACCAATGTTAAATGTTTTTATTGATTTACCCGGTAGAAATTCTGCCATCAAAGCCACTATACTGCTGCTATCTACACCACCACTTAAAAAGACCCCCAAGGGTACATCACTGACTAGACGCTTTTTCACAGATTTCCTGAACAGTTCCAATAATTTATCTTCTGCATCCTCAACGGATATATTCCATTTCGGCTCATATTCTATTTCCCAATATCTTTTGGGCGCATTAAGTGAAGTTAAATTTCGTGTATTTAATGCTAAATAACTTGCTGCCGGCAGCTTTTTACAATCTTTAAAGATGCAATGGGGTGTCGGCACATACTCATACGCTAGGTACTTACACAAGGATGATAAATCCATGACTTTCCTGAAGTGAGGATTTGGAAAGAAGGCTTTAAGTTCTGAAGCAAAAAGAAATACACTATTTTGCATTGTATAATACAATGGTTTTTTACCAAAAGGATCTTTTGCCAAAATTAATTTCCGGTTCGGAATATCATACAAAGCAAGGCTGAACATACCATCCAATCGATTCAAAAAGCCAATTCCCCATTTCTCGTAAGCATGTACTATGACTTCGGTATCAGTATGGGTGGAAAACAGGTGTCCGTCCTTTATCAATTCCGCTTTTAACTGCGGGTAATTATAAATCTCACCATTATGAACAACTAAAATTGTTTGATCCTCATTAAATATAGGCTGACGTCCACGATGAGAGGTATCAATAATACTAAGACGTCTGTGACCTATCCCGACATTACCATGAGCAAAGTAGCCTTCATCATCTGGACCCCGGTGTTCGAGGGTCTGATTCATGGCCTTGAGAATCGAAAGATCAACCGGCTTTTCTTTATCCAAGTTCACCCAACCGACAAAACCACACATGTATTATGAGCTCCCATTTATGATTTGTTCGATACTATAGATATGCTTATCCTGGGTTTCATAATAGGTTCTTATACCTATTTCGGCTAATAGACCTAACAGCAACGTTTGTCCTCCAATAAGAAGAAGAAACATTGTCAATAACACCAAAGTAACCAAGTTAACACCAGGCAAACCTTGAATAAAGCGCATATATAGTGTGTACATCCCCACAAGCCCACCTACCCCAATACTTAAGATACCGAATATACCGAAAAAATGAATCGGCCTGGTGGTATAGCCAGACATAAATTTTAGTAAAAGTAAGTCAAGGAGAACCTTAAAAGTTCTTTCCAGTCCATACTTTGTTCTTCCCTTGCGCCTGGGATGATGTTGCACAACGATTTCGGTAACTCGTCGTCCCTCCCATGCTATGATAATCGGGATGTAGCGATGCATTTCTCCATAAAGTTTAACGGCTTTAATGCTTTTTGCAGTATAGGCCCTCAGGGTGCATCCATAGTCATGTATATTATGTACTCCAGAAAACCAGGAGATTAATTTATTTGCAAACCAAGACGGCAGCTTTCGTCGCCAAAATAGGTCTTTACGATCTTTACGCCACCCGCAAACCAAGTCATATCCTTTTTGCAATTCGATTATTAAGGCGGGGATATCGGCAGGATCATTTTGTAAATCACCATCCATAGTCACGATTGTTGTTCCTTCAGCTATCGCCACACCTGCCATCATTGCAGCGGTCTGACCAAAATTCCTTTCAAATTTGATAACTTTCACTTTCTTATCTTGACTGGCTATTTTCTTAAGCATCGAAAAACTCTGATCTCTACTTCCATCATCTACAAAGATCAGCTCATGCTCGGGATAAAAATCATCCAAAACATGCTTATTTTTTTCATATAATGCCCTTATATTATCTACCTCATCAAATATCGGGATAACGATGGATATTCTACTATCTGACATCAGAAAATACGCCTTTCTATCAACGATTTTTTCCAGAGACATTCAGATACTTCAAATTTCATTTAGAATCACTCATTTTTTAATAAATTATCGATTAATTTTTACTTTTGGTCTGGTTAATATTGATCTTGCTTTTTGTTCAATCACTAATTAACCTTTTTAAAAATATAGACATTCCTAGTTTTGGTTCCTCCACTTAAGCTGCCGATCAGATTATAATTATATAAATGCCAGGGAGGCGGATTCTCTGTAATATCTTTTACTTCATTTAGTGAATGCAAGAATACATAATCAGGATTTACCTTGTTCAAATGATACGTATTAATATAATAATCCATTGCGATAACAAGAGGTTGCAAGACTGCATTTCTCTTTTGAGGTGCACCCTTTTCAAATGGTCTAATATTCATATAAAATTGGACATGCATACGTTTATTGGCCGGAATATTTTTTTTGATCCAATTTCTAACTTTAATTGTTCCCTCTTCATCTCGGAGCATCATTTCTTGCCATAAGCTGTAAAGAGCGCCCTGTCGGACCTTTCCAAAATTCTTTTCCCTGGATTGCCAAAACGCCTTGAGTTGAACAATGCTTAATTGATGCAGAAGTATGACATTCGGAAAAGAAATATTTCAAATCGATAAAGGACATATTGCGCTTATTGTTATTTGTTTTCAGAATGTTACACCGTCTTTAAAAGGACACGTTGGGACAGCAGTGAATCAAGATATTTTTAAACCGTTTGGGGGTGGTTGTGCAAAAGTCTCTCTCTGTGTGTGTCGCCCGGATAAAGTAAATATGGTCAGCTATTTAATGTTTTCCTATAAGTGTTAGGGCTTTTTCTACCGCATTTTTTATTCTTTTTTGATTTTCTTCATACTCTTTAAACTTATCTGTTATTTCGATATCCATCATCCTCTGATTTTTGAGATTCTCATTAATAAGGTTCATGATATGTTGTGTCCTAGTCTTTCGCGATTTATCAGAAATCACGAATCCGACTACTCCTCCAATGAGCGTTGAAAAAAATAGCGAAATAAAATAGAATAACCAATTTATCTTTTTTGACGATGATTTCAATTCAAGGTTTAATTTTTGGTTTTTTTGCTTCAAGTATGCTATTTGGGAAAGTATATCCTTGTTTTTTTAAAGTTTGGATATTTGGGGAAGCATATCCTTGATAGTAAGGTATGCTGAAATTTTTGTATGGAGAACTGCAAAGAAGCCATTAGTCGACTTTAAAACATAAGCTGCACCTTCATCAGCATAAGATGAAAACGTTTTCTGGAACGGCTTCAAAGCTGTTGTCATAATTTCAGATTGTGGTTTCAATGCTATGGCAAAATCCACTTTGCAGTTTTTTGCGTTGGCATTAGCATTCTGTATGTTTACTTTAACAGCAAAGTCTACAGATATTGGTATTTTAAATTTTAATGTTTCAACAAATCCATGATAAACAATCTGATTTTGATGTATTCTGTTCATGATAAATTCTGCTTTATTGTTAGGACTTCGTATTATAAATTTGTTTGGCTCTCCTGGTATTGTATAAACAAAATACTGTCCATTAAAAATTGAATTGAAAAAATTCGGTTCTGATTGAAGTATAAGGTCAATAAGATACGTGAAATTGTCTATAATGAAGTTAAGCTGTTTCGTTGAAACATTTAAAGATTGATTCGCATATTCTTTTTTATATATCGCCTCTTTGAGTATATTATTAAAAATATCACCCTGCTCTGAACCGGAAGCATGACATGGAACGAAAGTAGAATATAGAATTAATGTGATCAGAAAAAGCATGCAATGTCGAAAATAAGTCTTCATTATAAATATTTCCTTTTCTGTTTCAGACCCAATCGTCAATCCTCAAAATACTCAATATATTCCTGTAAAAGAAAAGCCCAATATTTAATCAATGCTGCTGTTTAGAGAAGATTCAATTACGATTTCTTGAAGGTTTTATATAATACTTTTGCAACCTTATAGGCAGGACTGTTATATATATACGCGTATGAAGGGTAATCATGATATGTTTTCTTCGGCAGATTCATTATTTCTTCAAACTCTTTCTCTGATAAGCCTAATTTCTTAATGACGAAAGATTTGTCCTCTCTTTGCATTTGTATGGGATATGTTTCATCTTTTAGTTGATCCAAGGCATCTTCTCTTGACATTTCCCCAGAACAGATCAGGCTGGAAAAATGAGTCCTTCGTTTATCATAACCAAATTTTTTAGGAAGAATATAACCTTGATAAAAACGAGTATAAATGGACTCATAGTGTTTTCCGCCATAGTACTTCCACCCCAGTTCATTTTCTAATATTTCCATAGCATCTTTTTTTACATAATCAATATAGTTTAAGATATCAAACCATTTTATTGTCAGAAGATATCTAACATATTTTAAAAAACCCATATGTGGAAATGTTTTCAGTTTGACATTACCAAACTTTTTATGAACACCCTTAATATATTTCCAATCCATATGTCCCTGCGACCATGCACTTGGAAGGTGGCTCTCAGTCCTTATATTCATACCAGCTATAATATAGTTAACTCCAATCTTTTCGGCCATTTGGTACATTAAAGAAAAAATCGCATGATCACTTGGGATTTCAGAATCAGGCGTTGAAGCCTTTAGAAAAGATAGCTGTAAATCCTTGAATTCTTCCCAATTTATAACATGTGTATAAAGTTCAATATTTAATTTATTACATGCATTTTCAATATTTTTTACTCCCAGCTCAGAATTCCATCCATTATCAATATGAACTGCTAAAGGTCGTAATCCCATCTCTTTAACCTTATAGGCAACATAGGTGCTATCTACTCCACCGCTAACACCTATCAAGCAATCATATTCTTTTCCTGTACCCCTTCTTTTTATCTCACCAACTATTTTCTCAAGTTTTTGTATTCCAACTTCACCAGTAAAAACTTTTCTTTTAACTAACTCATTTCGTCTTTTGCAGTGGTTACAAACACCATTTTCATCAAATTCAATCTCTGGGTCTGAACTATCCATTATACATCTATTACAGATTCGATAATTATTAGTGACCATTTTGACTCCCTATTACATCAGTGAGAGGTATTTGGGGACTCGTTAATGAGATCGGACTTAACCATCTCTTCTACTAGTTGGGAAAATGAATACGAGGGTTTCCATCCCAGAACAGATTGGGCTTTATGGGAATCTCCTACAAGAAGATCGACTTCTGCGGGACGAAAAAAGTTGTTATCGACAATAACATAATCTTTATAATTTAAGCCTGCTATAGAAAAAGCCAGTTCGGCAAATTCTCTTACAGAGTGGGTTTCACCAGTTGCTACTACATAATCATCAGGTTTTTCCTGTTGCAACATAAGCCACATTGCTTTAACATAGTCTTTAGAGTGGCCCCAATCTCGTTTGGCTTCAAGATTTCCCAGTCTTAATTCTTTTTCCTTCCCGAGTTTTATTCGAGCAACATGGCTTGAGATTTTTCGGGTTACAAATTCATATCCACGGCGGGGGGATTCATGGTTAAATAATATCCCGGAACAAGCAAAAAGACCATAAGCCTCTCGATAATTTCTCGTCAGATCAAAACCGGCGACTTTTGAAATACCGTAAGGAGATCGAGGGTAAAAGGGTGTTTTTTCGGTCTGTGGAATCTCCTTAGCTTTGCCAAACATCTCGCTTGATCCCGCAAAATAAAACCTACAATCCGGCACAACCTCTTTTAGAACTGATAAGACATGGTGAGTCCCATTAATATTTGTGTTCAAAGTGGAAAATTCATCCTCAAAAGAATATGAAACATAGCTCTGTGCCGCAAGGTGGTAAAGTTCGTCAGGTTTTACTTCTGATACTACCTTGAAAAGACTTGCATAGCTTTCTAATGAAGCCGCATGAAGATGTATCTTATCTAGGAGATTGCTTATTCTCCACATTCGATGTTTAGGGTCTTCCAAGGCTACACGACGTACAATACCGTGAACATCATACCCCTTTGTTAGGAGGAATTCTGCCAGGTAAGAGCCGTCTTGTCCGGTTATTCCTGTAATAAGAGCTTTTTTCATTATAATTGCTTTATCCTTTTTAGCGATTGATTAGTTTTTGTTTGCATTTTGTGGTAAACTTGGCTCTATAAGTACCATGTTCTATTTTGCGTATTCCGGCCCATTCTTTGGAATCTTTTGTTTATCCTTCTGCAAAATAAACAAATCACAAAGATTTCTTAGCAATAACGAAGATATCTAAGCTATGATTAATGTCATGAGATAAATAGAAATCACTCAACTCAACTTTCTCAAAGGTGTTTTTACGTTCTTGATGTTTATTCGAATTATTCCCTATCAGGTTTTGAGGGTTAAATTCAGGAAATACCCTTTGCAACAGACGCTTGAATATCCGACCTAATATCCTTATGCGATCCTGTTTAACTCGTGCCGTTTCAAAAGACATTAGGTCAGGTCGAGCCATAATGCCGAAAATCTCCAATGACCCAAAACAAACTTTTAACAATTTCCTTAACTCTCTACCACTGTACTCATGAACATGATAAGGATTCCATGGTTTTTGGAAAGGTAATAAACGCAACTTACGATTTGGAGTGGTAAGAAATAAATTTCCACCAGGTTTAACTACTCTATGTATCTCTTGAGCATAGCTTTTTACATCTTCAATATGCTCAATAACCTGAAACGACACTATAGAGTTAAATAAATCTGAAGCAAAAGGCAAGGCAGTACCGACTGCTTGACAAAACTGAATGCCTTGATATCGTGCTTTTGCATGTTTTAATGCCAAAAAAGATAGATCAATTGTGGTGATGTGAGATATTAGGGATCTTAAATAGCCTGCGCCATAGCCTTCTCCAGAACCAACTTCCAAAACATAAGAGATATCTGATATCCTATGAGCAGCTTCTGAATATGGATATAAATGGCGCAAAAACTCAAAACGTTCAAATCCATTTCCCGTGGAATCAGGGGGAATAAGCCGACAATGATCTGTACCAATATTAAAAACTGCCATAATTAGATTAATGTCTCTATAACAGATTTAATACCTTCTTCACGTTTAGAAATCGGAAATAGTTCCACAACTCTTTGTCTAGCCATATTACCTTTTACGTCATCATTGGAAAATATGGCTTGCTTGATGGCTTTGCTAGTTGCAACTGGGTTATCTACTTCAACATAAAATCCTGTATTTCCAACGACCTCTGGGATTGAACCCTTGTTGGTAACTACAGGCACGCATTCACAGGCCATTGCTTCAGCGATTGCCACCCCAAACCCCTCATGGTGTGATAACTGTGCATATACTTTGGCGGATTGATATTCAGCAAGCAATTGTTCATCATCAAGCTCTCCAAGGAAAGCAACATTTGGAGGCGACATTGATCGTATTTTGTCTGCAATACTTTTATGCTCTATTTTCCCAGCAATTCTGTAGGGAATTTCAGGAGTTAATTTAGCCGCCTCAAGAAATGTATGAAAACCCTTACGGCGAAAATTTGGCTCGTTAATATAACCAACTGTAAGCACTTGTCTCTTCTTAGTACCACTGGGTTTAAAATGATTAGTATCCACACATAAGTATAGTGTTTGAACTCTATTAGATTTTATTCCGGGCAGGCATAACAGGTCTCGCCTACTGGACTCTGAAAACGCAAGCACCCTTTTTGCCAATCTAAGACCAAGGGTCTTTAAATAATAACGCCACTTAATGCTTCTATCTAAACCGTATCCAATTTCAGGTAGACTGACAACATCTGCGCCTCCGGAAACAATAACGGATGGTTTTCCTAAAATACTCGCAATTATAAAAACAGGCGCACACCATCCAAACCACCCGAATACCGCATCACTGTGTAAAACTGATTTCCAAACTGATGGACTGCTGATTGTGTCTCGAAAGATATGGCTAAATGAATTAAGAGATAATTCTTCAACAGAATACCATTTTCGTAAAAAAAGTAAGTCTTGTTTAATAAAAGGTGTTACTTGATCGCTGGGATCAGGGTGTACAAAAAGAATTTTTGAATCTACAGATGAGGCAGTCATAAATTATTGTCCATACTTTGCAATCATTATATCAAACAGCTTTAATATTCGTTTTCCAGCTTTTCCATCCAATAGACCCCACTGACTGGCACAATTAGCCTGCAGTCCGGCTATCTCAGCACGAAATGCATGATCTTGAGTGATGTGATGTAATATATTAATAAAGTCTTCTTTTTCTTCAATATTTATTACCCCTTTTACATCCACATAATCAGGGAAATTATTCCGATATATATTATAGTTAACTACCGGCTTACTACATGAAATAGCCCACTGTATAGTTGTAGACATGCTTGTTACAAAGATATCACAAAGAGGAATCAATCCAGCAGTGGGTTCTCTCGCAATTTTTACTCCCCACTGTTCAATATATTGCATATCCTCATACTTTAATTGAGGATGGAGGGCGATCACTATATTATATCCTTTAATACCGGCCATAGATTTCACCCAGAATTTAACCAACTCTTCATAAACCTGGAAATCACATTCCGGTCTTCCTCCAACCCTATATAACTCATCCGGCGGCAAGGCAGATAAAATCATTGGCAAATCAGGAAGGTTAAGCCGCTGATAAAGCTTCCTGCGTTGGCTATGGGCTTCCTTAAATACCTTTGCCATTTTATCATGGTAGATAGAGCCAGTCACAACCAGTTGATCCGAAGATAGTCCCCTTGAAATACCATGATGATATTTCACTTCACTCTCCACAGCAATAGCATCAGCATAGTCACTGTGCATGAGCCAAGGATTGGGTGGCACTAAACCAAGCCATTCTCTTGCCAATATATGGCCGGCAGGCAATCGCAGCATCTTATGACCTTTATACTCATAAACCCAATGTGGATATAATTTTCCGATGATCCAATTAGAGAATCTGTCCATGCTGTAAATTGGGTCATACATTAAAACTTCTGCCAATTCAATATCATCTGTCAACCACCCGGAAACTATCACAGAAGGAATATGGATTATATGAGCTGCCTTTATAAAAAGACATGTGTTATAATGAGTAATACCGGCGCCAAGCACCACGAGTGAAATCTTTTCCTTATGAATAAACCGCGAAATAAACCTAAGACCTTTTTTTAGTTTCCAAATCTGAGTGGCTACCCTTCTCGCTATCCAGAACTTTATCGCCCCTTTAGTAGATTCAGAGATACGACCTGAGAGTTTATTCGAAAACTTCAGTAGCGAGGAGAGGTGGCTTTTGGTTGCTCCTTTTCTCTTTAATAAAGCAGAGCCCGGTTCACCATTCGGGCCAAAAGTTTCAAAATGTTCTTCTTCGCAGACCTGCAGATCACGGTATATGTTCGGATAGAACATTGTAAACAAAATAACTGGCTCATAATTATGTGAATCTTTTAGCAAACGCACGACATCTATTAATGCGCTGAAGAAGGAATCGATATGAATAACCACCAGTATCCGTTTCTTTAACTGATTAGATTTAGCTTTTTTATTTTCTTTCATTATATTTTTGTCATCCTGTGGGGACTCCCCAAAAATCGCAATAACTGCAGAGTGGCACTTTATCTCTTCTACCCTCAATATGATACTTCATCCATTCTTTTCTTTTTGGACCGTTCCAAATATCTACTAATGGATCTACAGCAGCATCTCCGATTATTCCAAGACCCTTGGGATCAAATCTAACGCAGATAGAAACTTTTCCGAACCTATTTATCTCCATATGATTCAATATTTCCAGACAGATTCCGATTTCCGGCACGGTTGGGTTTTTGGTGTACTTGAAGCTTCCAAGCGGGTTATGCAATATCCTGGACGCGATTATACCATCCACACTTTTCCACCTTTCTGTATCCACACCTCCCAGA
>SDBT01017304.1_pt1 | contig 11390 bp, 12 predicted proteins | sample 2277101 | NCBI WGS metagenome assembly SDBT01 (sample SAMN10404973, study PRJNA504765) | marine sediment metagenome | isolation source: marine sediment core GS10_PC15, 103 cmbsf | place: Arctic Ocean: Southern Knipovich Ridge | collected 2010 | reverse complement strand
AAGCTTTGAAACTCTGATTTAGATAATCTTTTATGCCCTAACGAGTCAATTATTACTGGAATAGGTTTTAGTATTTTATTGTATTCAATTTCTAAGATATATATTTTTTTAATCTGGTTTTTTGAAAGCAAACCACCTGTAAGATTTTGAAGTAATTTAAAATCTCTTATAATATTATGAGATAGGAATATTATTCCTTCATTTTTTCCTTTTATTTTTTCAAACTTCTTAAATATTGGTTTACAGAGTTCACATAAATCGACATAACAATCAGGGTTCATGGGATCGAATAATTTTACCATTGCATTACAAACGGGACAAGTGCAAAATAAACTATCTTTTGAGTACCCAGAGAGATGGAAAAAATTTATTTTTGTATCCTTAGAGATTTTCTGCGTAAAATTTTCTTTCCATATACCTTGACCGAATATTAAAAGACCGAAATGATCATAGGGGACTTTCTTCATGATAAAAAAATAAGTTTAATAATTTCTTATTAAAAGTTTAATTTGATGTTATTTTTTATAAATGAAAGCATTTAAATATACCTACGAAATGAAGTAGTTTTACTTGTCTTCTTATGGTATGTTATTCTATAAATAAATTAAGTAGCCTTCATTTTTAAAACTAAGAATTGACCTTTAATTTTACATTAAAATGACAATCTATGAAGAAGCACTAAAAGGGAATATAACGAACGAAATGAATGAAGTTGCTAATGAAGAAAATAAAGATGTTAGCAAAATAATGAAAGGCATTTCAAATGGCCAATTAGTTATAATGAAAAGCTTAAATTCTAAACCTTTAGGCATTGGGGGTTCTTTAAGAACCAAGATTAATGTAAATCTTGGCACCTCATCTTCTATATTCAACATTGATGATGAAATTAATAAAGTAAGAATTGCTCAAAAATATGGTGCCGATACAATTTCTGACCTTTCTATGGGAGGAAATATAGACAAAATAAGGAAAGAAATTATTAAAAATTCAAAACTACCTATTACTACTGTTCCTATTTATCAAGCTGTTGAGCAGACTGATTCTCTTGTAAATGTTTCTGAAGATGTAATCTTTAATGTAATTGAAAAACAATTAAAGGATGGAGTAAGCTCAATAGTTATACATGCTGCTTTCACTCTTGAAAATTTAAGAAAAATGAAAGATAAACGAATTATGGGGATTATCTCCAAAGGGGGTAGCTTTACTGCTTCGATTATGAGTGAAAACTCAAGGGAGAATCCCTTCTTAAAAAATTTTGATAATATTCTTGAAATGGTCAAAGAAAGAGATATTGTACTTAATTTGGGTAATGCAATGAGAAGTGGATGCATACATGATAAAATTGACGAATTCCAGCTCGATGAAATTTTATTAAATTCTAAACTTGCCCAAAAAGCTAATAAAAAAGGTATCCAAGTTATTCTGGAGAGTTTGGGGGGGCATGTAAATGCAAAGGATTTAATTGAATGGATTAAAATACATAAGACATTGACTAGTAATAGACCTTTATTTGTTTCAGGACCCCTTCCAGTTGACATCGCAGTAGGTTATGATCACATCGCAGCAGCTATAGGAGGAGCTTTCGCATCTGGTTTTGGAGCAGATTATTTATGTGCTATTACTCCCGCAGAACATCTTGGGCTCCCTACCGCAAGAGATATTAAAAAAGGCTTGATTGCTTGTAAAATTGCTGCACATGTAGGTGATTCCTTAAAATTTGGATTAAATCACCTTTTTGATAACGATCTTGAACTCTCGAAAAACAGATCTCTTAAAAATTGGAAGAGGCAATTTGAATTAAGTTTAGATGCTGAGACTCTCCAAAAAAATTATTCGAACCTAAAATCAGAGTGCTCCATGTGTGGAAAATATTGCGCAATATCCATTTCAAAAAATATATTTCGGACGAAATATCAAGGTAGAACTAGTTAAGCTTTTCTTCAATTGCCACCAGTTAATAAAAAATTTATATAGTTTTAGGTGAATATTTTATCTATCTTAAGATGTGGTGGAGTTATTGAATAACAGTAATATGAGCGAAAATGAGAATATCTTTGATTTGATTGATAAAATAGAAGAACGAACTAGCATGTGGATTCCTGATAAATCAATTGAGTCATTATCAAATTTGTTATTTGGGTATTTAACGTGTTTAAAAATACATGACATAATCGAGAAAAATGTTCCTGATTTCAATTATTTTAGTGATTGGCTTAAACAAGAATTTGATTGGAATCTAGTATATGGTTGGGCATACGCCATTAAGAATAATTGTACAGATTCAGAAGATCCTCTTACAAGATTTTTTAGTCTTAGCAAAGTTTTTCTTCAATCGAGGTAATAGAATATAAAAGGAATAGAAACTAATTTACTTTCAAATTATTCCTCGAACCAAAATAAAATTTTAATTTTATAACACTAGATGTTTAGTGTTACAAAAAGTTTAAGAATATACGCTGGATTTTCATTTAGATAAATTAAAGTAATAGTATCACTCCTAAAGATTATAATGATTGAAGAAGCCCGTATTAAAAAAAACCTTAAACAATTTACTTTTCCCCGATTATCTGGTACAGATTATGAAATTAAGGCTTATAAAAAATTAACCAAAGAAGTAGAGAATTTGAATTTGAAATATAAAGTCCAATTTTTTACGTTTAGTTCATTTTATTCGAGGATATATCCGAAAATCGGATTTTCATCTGTTTCAATAATTTTATTTTTATTTTACTTGAACATACATATGTCTATGTCAATTATTTTGATTCTTATTTTATTTACGATATTGATTATTTCTATCATATTGACGAGAAAACCCGAAAAAATTCAATTCATTACAAAGATGGATTCGCAGAACGTATTAGTAAAGATTAAATCTTTATCAAAAGAAAAGAAGAATTACGACAGGATTGCTTTATTTATAAGTCATTTGGATTCAAAGGGACAAAGATTCACAATTAAAATCCGGATAAGAATATTTAAACTTTGGATCACCTCCTCAATAAGTCTAACTGCTACAATAATCTCTAAAAACTCAATTTTAAGAGGATTTGAATTAATATTTTATATTATTGGTCTGTTTCCTTTAATTTTTAATTTATTATCAACAATAATGATGCTTCTTAACACTACTGATAACAGTTCTGATGGTGCAGTTGATAACGCTTCAGGTATCGCGTGTAATTTAGAACTGTTAAATCATTATAGTATCCCAGAAAACAGATTAATTAATTATAATATATGGTTTCTTTTTACTGGAGCTGAAGAATGCGGAACAATGGGTATTAGATATTTTTATAATAATTTGATTGATTTAGATCCCAATAAATCGATAATTTTTAATTTTGAGTCAATTGCAAATCATATGTATCTATTTCCAGGAGGAAATGAAGGAGAACATGCCAAAGATGTAGATTATTTAATTTTGAACAACCAGAGGAATCTTACGATCCCGCATTTTAATACTAAAAGAGTTTTTGGTACTCATTCCGATGGAGGTTTTTTAGGCGACCGAGGCTTCCAAGGATACGGAATAGGTGAAGTGGAAGCATACGCTTATATGCATACTCCTAATGATACAATTGATAAGATTGATACACAATTATTAGAAAAACTATGTTTAGTACTCACAGATGCTTTAAAAGATCACGATTCCAATTTTTTTAAATAGTTTAAAATTATCATCTCATCTGAAAGAGTAGTTAATATCTAATAGGTCAATCTAAATGTTTTTCATATAAAAAAAAAGATCCAATAGACACCAATTAATATTATAAAAGAAAGAAAGATCGGTTTTCCTAAGATTTTTACAATATATGAGGATGTGAAATTGATTATTCTAAATGGTGAATTACTTTAACTGAAAGAAAAAGCTTTTAATGATTAAACATCAAATCAAAAATAAATCAAATTTTTATTAGGAGGAATTTATATGCCTTATTTTGAGAATAATGGAATAAAAATTAATTATGAAATTGAAGGAGATGGTCCAGATTTGTTAATGATTCATGGATTCGCTTCAAGCATAAAAAGTAATTGGGGTCAAACACAATGGATTGAAACTTTAAAAAAAGAGAACCGATTAATTTTGATGGATTGTCGTGGACATGGAGAAAGTGATAAACCAAAAAATCCTGATCAATACGGACCTCATATGGTCAAAGATATCATCAAACTCTTGGATCACCTATCAATAAAGAAAACTAATTTCTTTGGATATTCAATGGGTTCTCGATTGACATTACATGTTTTGTTACAACAGCCTCTATTAGTCAAATCTGCGATTTTAGGAGGATTTGTTATGTCCTTACCAAGTGAACAGCGAACAGAAGCTGCGAAACAACAAGAAATGGCAACAGCTGCGGCATTGAGAGCAGATGATATTGATAGCATTAAAAATCCTATTTCTAAAGGATTCCGATTATTTGCTGAATCTCAAGGTGGCGATCTAGAAGCTCTAGCAGCAGTGAAAGAGGGTTTTTATGCTAGAACCGATAAATTGCCCGCCACTTCGAAAGAAATGAGAATTGCATTAAAAAAAATCTCAGTACCTGTATTGACTGTTGTTGGAACAGATGATTTTATTCCTGGAGATAAAACATTAATCGCACAATTAGTACCAAATGCTTGTCATTTTCAAATTCAAGGAAAAGATCACTTAACTGTAGTCCCAGACCGTAAATTTCATATGGTTGTGAGAGCATTCTTGAATCATGTAAATAATAGGTAAACTATTAAGGTAAAATTAGGAAGTTTTTTGGTGTGGAAGAATTTAAGTTTTATATTTGTATCCTTTTCACACTTCTATCATAAAATTTTGAGCTCGCTTTAGCCTAGCCAATAAATTCGAGCATTATTTTTTTTAGTTTCTTAGATATTTTTCCTTTTTTTTGTTCGTGATAATTATACCAAACAACAAGAGCTTCACCCTCGGCTACTTCTCTATTTAATTTTTTGCTTACAATAGAATGTGTCATTTTCACTTTCGATTCTTCTATATTTGTAATCTTGACACCAACATAAATAGTATCAGGATAGGTTACTGGGGCTTTAAAATTACAATGGGTATATACCAGTATTGGAGCATCACCAATTACATCCATCTCTTCATAAACTTTTAATTTATGGAATAATGCAATCCGAGAACTCTCAAAATACCTAAAATATACGGTATTATTAACATGGCCTCTTGCATCCATATCTCCCCATCGAACGGGTATCTCTTCTACGATATTAAATCCTTGCAATTTTTCATTCATATTCTATCTTCTTTTTTTTGTACTTAAAATGATTAAGTCTTAAAGGTAATACAGATAAAAAAAAGATATTTAAACATGAAGAGTTTTAAATTACTATTTAATTTGATTTGTAAACAATAGTTTTATTAAGTGTGAAAAAGAATGAATATTATTGATATATCAGGGACTCCCAGGAGCAATGGGAATAGTAAAATCCTATTAAGACATTAAGACTTGCTTTAAAATTCCTAAATTCCTTAATGATCCCAATATTGACAAACTTTGAGAAAAAATAAAGAAAGAAAGATTTAGAAACAATCCTAATCATATTTTAAGTGAATAAAATTCTAAATTTATGAGTAAAAAATAGAATAAAGGTGGATTTAAAAATTCCTGATGAGGTTGTTTTATTTAGAGAAAGTCAATTATTAGAATCTGAAGTTAAAATTGTTGAAGAAATTGAAGCTGAAGTAGGTTTGAAATCTACTTCTAGACCTGACCCATTCGATATGTTCGTCCCTTTACAATTTATTGCAGAAGATCATCGAGTTAAGCATATAACATTGCATAAATATCCTTTTTCTACATTCCCAGAAGCAATTACAAAACTTAAATCCATCGAAACGATAAACTTTAGCTCTACAGAATTAGAAAGTCTCCCTGAATCAATAGGTAATTTGGTTAATCTTAAAATGTTAGCAGTAGATAACGGAAAACTCACGAATCTCCCTAAATCATTAAAAAACTTAAAAACACTCCAAACTTTAATGCTTCAAGATAATAAATTCTCTCATCTTCCAGAAGTAGTAACAGAATTAGAAGCACTAGAAAGTTTATACATGTCATCGAATCAATTAACTTCACTACCAGATACATTGGGAAAATTAAAATCTCTCAAAGAATTAAATTTGAGTTGGAATAAAATTGCAAGCCTTCCTAACTCGATTGGTGATCTTTCTTCACTTGAGAGTATTATCTTGTCTAAAAACCAGTTATCTGAGCTACCCGAATCTATAGGTAAACTTTCTTCGCTAAAAGAAATATGGCTTCATGAGAATAATTTAGAATCTCTACCCGAGTCATTTTTAAAATTGGACGCCCTCAAAAATTTGCAGATAGATGGAAATCCAATACATAACAATCCGAGTTTAAAAGTAGAGCGAATTTTAAAAGAGTTAAGAAATAGAGGAGTTATAATTGATTGAAAAAAAGTTAAAAAATAAGTTGTAATAGTACAATATAAATCTTAAATCCATACATTTAAATTATTTATATGTTCTTACATCCTGGAGCTATAAATCTAATTACTTTAAGAACAAGGGTTGAATCCCAAGTTTGACAAATTAGATCCATGATAATATTAACATAGAATTTCTAAATTATTTCAATATCCTTGCAGCATCAATTCTCTGCTAACTCCTGGCCATCCGAGTCTATGCTCTCCAAAATCTTAAATAACTCCTCGGGGTTTATCGAGAAACTTTATGAGGAAATTTTAAGATAATTGGGCTCTAAATTATCATTCATTTTAAACTTTATAACTCAAATTTCAACCTCCTATTTTTAGCCATGAAATAAGATGTAGATTTACAACCTAATATTTTATAAATTTTTTAATAGAGAATTAAGCATTTAAGCGTGCTTTTTTTTGAAAACCCAGAATTTCAAAGATTTTTTTTTCAAGCTGAAACTTTTTTTGGAATATTTAGTAAAATATTGAAACTATTATCAATAGCGTGGTTTAAAATAATGAATAAATGATAAATTTATATAGTAATGTTGCAAATTCATTTTTAGGTAAAGATATTTAATATAAATTGAAAATAAAGAGATGATAATATATGGTTGAATCAATGTTATCTGAAGTGAAACATGAGGAAAAACTCTCTATTCCTGAATTTGAAGTGGAAGGTAAAGAAAATATTGATCAGTATTTTAAACTAATGTTAGCAGGTACACCTCACTTAAAATTTTCTATTGTAAATAAAAAAGGAAAAGAATTATATTCAAATTTCTTGAATGTCGAAATGGGATAGATATACAGGAAATGAATACTTACTAACATCGGATATGAATTATCCTCTTAATTTATAAATTCCCAAATTTTTTTTAAGTTCTCACTTAAATAATAAGTAGTTTTTTTCTTTAAATTAGGTAATTCTATATATTTACTATTCCAGATCAAAAGTGATTGATATAGTCTATTGTATTTGGAAAAATACAGGATAGAAGAGAGATATAAAGAAAGTTTAAACTGGTAGTTCTCACAAATTTGAAAAATAAGAATAAGTGGAAAAAAATTTTATAATAAAGCTTTTATTTTCTCGGCTAACTCCTGAGCGTCCGAGTCTGCGCTCTCCAAAATCTTGAATAATTCTTCGGGAGCGACTTTAAGGGAGGCTTCCAATAACTTCTGTAATCCAATCACCGTATTTATACGGTCATTCTTCTGTAAATGGAAAATTACTATCCCTAATTGATTTTTTAATAGTTTACTGTCGGTGGCCATGATAGCCCTAAGGAGCGCGGGACATACTTCATCCAACATTTCATGACTTACCCGTCTCGCTAACTCATAAATTTTGGATCTTTGGACCTCGCTTAGCCTTGCCTCTTTTTCCTCAACATCATGTATTTGTTCCATTTTTCGTACCATCCTTTTTATATGATATGATTTTTTAATTTGTTTTTTCTATTTTTTTTACCTAATTATCATAATTATATTCGCATATTTAAATGTTTTCGGTCGTGAAAAGGCAACAAAATTCCGTTTTCAGTCATAATTCCTTTTTTGAAACTTTTTTTGCCTTGATCATGACTGAAAAAGGAATACATATTAAGATTGGACTTTTTCATCAAAATTTCATAAATTATACTTTTTTTGCTCAGTAACTTATGACTGTAATCGGCATAAAGAGTCGTGGATCTGTCAATAAAGGGTGGGAAATGTCACCCGTTCGGAATGAATGTACCAAAAAATGATCAAGAATAAAATTTCGTCACCCGGTGACGATCGAAAAAGGCAATAATGACTAAACCAATTTGTTAAAACCTCAAGATTTTCCGAAATGCTACTTTTCAATTTCGATCGCTTTTCTTTTTGAAAAAGAAAGCTTTGTTTGATGATGATAATTAATATTCGTATTATCGCAACATAATGATCGAAAATGTCAACACTTTTATATGTTTCTTTATTATCATAATATGAAGAACCATAAAGAAAAGTGAGGAAAAAAAAATGTCAACCAAAATTGAAGAGGAACGGATGGAAGGATTGGATAATAAAATGGACTCTTATAAAGAGATTCGGGAAGCCTTAGCTGGAGTTTCTGAAATTCTGAGTATTAATTTCTCAAAAAAGGATTTTTATTATTTAGCGGCTATGGATAACTTACAAGCCGTACATGACAATATTTTAGACATTTTAGAAAAAGTAAATCCTCGTGAATTCAGGAAGCGTCTCAGAAATTTGGAATTTGATGAGGCGGAAATTGAGAAGAATTTTCCCTTTTAGTACTTACAATTATTATTTTTCATTTTAAAGCAAATTTACCAAAACACTTATTACGTAGTTTTATAGGTTGATAAAATGATTGGTTTAGCAAAAAACAATTCCGAGATGGAGCATTCAAGTTGTGCCCCTATTTTCACGGTGGCGAAAATAGATTCCCTTTTTAAGCGGATGATGGAGACTATAGACGGGGAATTAGGCACTGATAAGGAGAAAATCTCTCACTGGGAGGAAAAGATAAGGAAACGTTTTAATCTTTAACATTTTAATTTTTCTTATGTCTGTTTTTTTGCAAAACTTATTAATTTCAATATTTTGCTTTTTAAAGTATTACATTTCGTAATTGAAAACAATAAATATTGTGATTAATATCAATACTTAAGATAAGATATTTTTTTAAAATACAAGTGTGAAAGTAATTGACTATAATTACGACAAAGAAACCTTTTGAGGAAGTATTAAATGCGATAAAAAATACGAATAAAATTGGTATAGTGTCATGTGGTTCTTGTGCTGCGATGTGTCAGACAGGCGGTACAGAAGGGGCAAATGAAATGGCAGAAAAGCTTGAAAAGGAAGGATTTGAAGTTATATTAATCATGATTCCTGATGAGGTTTGTGATAATCGAGTAATGATGAAGGAGTTTCGGAAAACAGACGAGGAGTTGAGGGATGTTGATGCCATATTAAGTCTTAGTTGTGGGCTTGGAGTCGCGAGTATTACCCAAGTTCTTGCCAGAAAATATTCTCATATTCCTGTTTTTATAAGCAACAACACAGAGTTCATGGGAATGACAGAGAGAATCGGTAGATTTTACATGAGATGTCGTGGTTGTGGTGATTGTCTATTAAACGAAACTGGTGGAATTTGTCCTTTAACTACATGTGCGAAAGCACTCATGAATGGCCCCTGTGGAGGAATGGTCAGGGGTATGTGCGAAGTAGGGAACTATGAAAAGGATTGTGGGTGGGTATTAATTTTCAATCGACTGAAGGAATTAGGGAGATTAGACTTATTTACTAAATTACGAGACCCTGTAAACTGGAGTGAGTCGGGACATCAACGTGAAGTAGTGTGGAGGTAAACCGGAATGGTAGAAAAAAAAATCTACTCGAAATTAGGTGAGAAACTTGCTAAGGGCGAATTTATATTAACTGGTGAATTAGAGCCCGAAAAAACCTGTGACCTATCCCATACTATTCAGGAAGCCGAGGAAATGGCTCCATACATAGTAGCGGCTAATGTAACTGACAGTCCTTTATCAATCGTCACAATTAACTCGATGGCAGCTTCCCATATTATTCAGCGTGAAACGGGCTTGGAATGTGTATGGCAGTTAACCGTTAGAGATGCCAATAAAATTGGTCTTGCAGGCCAAATTATGGGAGCTGAAGCATTAGGGCTAAGTAATGTTCTTTCGCTTACCGGTGATCATACAGCGTTAGGTGACTGTCCTGAAACAAAACCAGTTTTTGATCTTGATTCTGCAACACTTATTAAACTTGTACGAGAGATGGTAGATAGCGGTTCTATTAACGGGCATGAAATAGAAAAACCACCAAGATTTCACGTAGGGGGAGCTGCTAATCCAAATGCTGATCCTATGGAAGCAGAGATATTAAAAATTGGGAGAAAAGCTGAGGCAGGAGCCGAATTTTTACAAACTCAAGTAGTTTATGATGTAGACATGACGGCTGAGTTTTTACGAGAAATTAAAAAATATAACGTACCGATTCTTCTCGGTATTTTTCCCATGAAAAGCTATGGTATAGCAAAAGGTTTTGATATGTTTGTACCTGGTGTTGATGTTCCAAAAGAAATTCTTGAAAGATGGAAGCGGGTGAAAACTGATGTTTCTGATAAAAAAGAGCAAAAAGAAATCTATGACCAATTAAATTATGAGTTTTTCAAGCCATTTATTACCGAGCTTAAATCTAAAGGTTTATTGGCTGGCGTACACTGCATGGCGGTTCATTATACACGTATTTTTCCCAAGTTAATTGATGTAATTAAAGCGTAATTAAAATAAAACCCAAATTTTCAAAAATTTTATGTTAATTTAATATTTCTAATTTTCTTTCAAGTCTTTTTTAAAACTATTTTCTTCAATAACATCTTCTGATTTTGTAGATAGTTCAACAGGTTTAGAATCATCTATTGGAGAATCACAAACCCAACACGCATTCTCCAAGTTCGTTAAAGCTTGAGCGCAATTCATACAATATAACGCATCACACATTGGGCAAATATAATTAAATTTTGCAACTCGACCTTTACACACCAAGCAGATCTTCTTTTCTCTATGAAAAGTCACCTCCTCTTCAGTAAAACCATCAGGTCTTTTTGATAATCTAAAAAGCCCTTCTTCGATTGTTACATCTTTTTTAGGTTTTTCTCTAATTTTAACATCTTCTTCTCTTAAACCCAAATACCACAATAAGGCACTAATAACTCCTCCAATTTCAAAAATGATGTTTAGAACCAGTAAAGTAGTTAGTGTTTCGAGCAGAACCGTTAAGATAAATAAAAAGAATCCGATCGCTAGAAGCATATATTTTTTCTTTAGCAGACCTTCAGCTTGAAAACTTTTAATTAATAGCCCAAAACCACTAAATATAACGGCTAATGTCCCAATTATTAT
>SDBT01017303.1_pt1 | contig 11391 bp, 17 predicted proteins | sample 2277101 | NCBI WGS metagenome assembly SDBT01 (sample SAMN10404973, study PRJNA504765) | marine sediment metagenome | isolation source: marine sediment core GS10_PC15, 103 cmbsf | place: Arctic Ocean: Southern Knipovich Ridge | collected 2010 | reverse complement strand
CCGAAGTTGAGCGCAGTCGGCGAGCAGGCATAGGCGACACGGCCATCGTGCCATGACTGCGCGCGATGCACGTGCCCGAGCGCGTGGTACTCCGCTCCAACGTCGGCGATATCGTCGGCCGTCACCGCCGGCCCGACTCCGAACAGAGCTTGCCCTTCCGCAATCTCCGAGCCCGTCACCATGAGATGAGCGGCGAAGATGGGAACGACGCCGCCGGCCTTCATGTCGGCGGCTTGCGCTCCGGCGGCGGTGAGGAGGCCGGAGAACACATCATCCATCTCGGCGCCCACGTCGGCAATCGTGTCGAGCTCCACCTCCGCCGTGGCCGCGATGGCGTGCTTATCGATCCACGGGAGCCCGAGGATGCCGGCCGGCGTGTTGCCGAGGTACGTCGTCTGCACGATAAGCGGCGCGGCGATGGCCGGCGTCGATATCACGTGGATCTTGTGCTCAGATTCGAGCCGGCCGAGGAGTTCGAGATCGTGCGTGGCGTCGTGATTCCCTTTGACGATCACCACCGGCGCGATGCCGGCGCACGCGATGAAGAAGTCGGCCGCGGCCTGGCGCGCGAGAGGCGTCGAAGCCGCGTCGTACACATCGCCGGTGTGCAGTATGAGATGCACGCCTTCTCGCGCAACGATCTCATCGACGATGGCCGTATGCACGCGGCGCGTGACGCCGAGCCGGAGGCGTTCCGAGAAGTGCGAATCGGATATGTGTGCTAGTTTCAAATCGATTCTCCTTTTCCTTGTGTGAGGCGAGGAATGCCGGCCCGGCGGTGATGGCAGTCACCGCCGGGCCGGCCTGTTTACTTACCTCCGAGCTTCCGATACTCCTGCCGGAGTGCTTGGCCGAGAGCCTTGAGATCCGGGAGCTCGCACCCAATCGGCCCATTGATGCCGCAATCCTTGGCGACGCGAGCGAGCACCTCGCCGGCGCCGGGGCCGCCGAGCTTGACGACGCCGGCCACGAGATCGTTGATCGAGTTCGCGTAGATATACCGCTTCTCATCGTTGCTCGGGATGGTGCCGATCGCCTCCTCCGAGAACGGCAGTACCGGCGCCTCGGGCTCATCCCACGGATCGCCGCTCGCCGGCGGTGCCTCCGGTGCTGCCGGCTTCTCCGCCGGTGGTGCCTCGGGCTCCGGCGCGGCGGGCTCCTGCAAGGCCGGCGGTGCCGCCGCCGCTGCCACTGCCGGCGCGAGGCGCTTCTCGATACCGAGCGTGTGAGCGATCATCGCGGCCTTCGCATCGGGATCGCTCATGTCCGGCATCGGCACGAGCTTCGGCACGATGAACGGCCGCGCGAGTTCCGCGGCCGTATACTTTTGCTTGAGCGTGAGGAGCCCACGGATGGCGCGCTCGATCGCCTTCGTCTCGCACAGCGAAGCGATGTGCTTCCGCTTGCTCGACAAGTCTCCCGGCGTGATGGCCGCGCCGCTGCTCTTCACCGCCTCGGCGGCACCGTCGCGGAAGTCGAGCGCCTTCGTGCCGACGAAGTATCGCATCGTGCCATCGAAGTCGCGCACCGATATCTCGACGCGATACTCGCACACCTGCGGATCGTTCCGATCATCGATGCGAGACGAGTCCACCACGTTGACGCCGGCCGCGGCCATGAGCTTGAAGATGCCGATCTTCGTCGGCGCTCGCTCGCTCGGTTTGCAGAACACCCGATCCTGGTATACGTCTCCGCCATCCGGATCCGGATCGAGCTTCACCACGCGGAGCGATACACCGTGCATCGGCATAATCGAATCGATGCGCACGACCGGCGTGATGATGTTGCATTCGGCGGCGAGCCGATCCCACGTCTCGCCGAGCTCCACCGCCGTCGTGAGCGGAGCGGTCGGCACCATCGCGACGGTGCTCCCATCGCGCGACCGCGACGCGAGTGCTCGTGAGTCACTCATGGCTTGAGCCCAATGAAGGCCGCGACAAACAATAGGCCACCGAAGAGCCACGCCAAAACCTTGAGAACATTTCGGGCCGACTTTTCCTCATCCATGATTCTCCTTCCCGGCCGAGGCCGGCTTGCGGCGGCGGTGTTCCCGAGTCATCTCGGTGAGTATGAGGCGCCACCTTGCGAATGCCATCTCGCTGACGTTTACCGTGCCGCCCGTCTCCCACCGGGAGAGAGCGCCTTGCGTGACTCCGATTCGACGCGCCACGTTCTCTTGCAAGAACGGCTCGCCGTGTGCTTCGAGGAGACGGAGCCGCTCTCGTCGAAGGCTCTCGTGTTGTTTCACTCCGCACCTCCTTTAAGTGCGAGCCGAGGAGCGCGCTCGGCTCGCGTCCGTCCTGCAAACGGCAGGTTCGTGCCATCGTTCAGAGCGCCGCGCTCGGCCGCCTTGACCGGGCGCTCATATGCGGCGCTAATATAGCGGTCGCATATCATCCCGTCAACCGTCTCCTATGGCCGTGTGGTGGCGCGCCTTTCTCGTACAGCACCACGCCCACGGCCGTTCGTTGCCGGCCCTTGCCGAGCACTGTGAGCGGCGCCGAGCGGTGCCGCGACGGCGTAACGAAAGCGGTCGGCCCTTGGCAATCGAAGCAACACGCCTCGCCGAGCTCCGGCCCGCCGCGCCACACGATCGCGCGTTGGCAAATCTCGCACCATCCTCGGCGCCACCGTGGCCGCGTAGCGAGGAGCTCGCCGAGCTCGGCGCCCGGTAGCGTCTGGCGATCGATCGGTTCCGTGGCGCTCATAACGCCTTCGCGAGCCGGATGAGCTCGGCCCTCTTCACGGAGAGATCGCGGACGAGCGGCGAGCCGCCGCCGTCGTAAACTGTGATCCGCACGTTGCTCGATCTGCCATCCTTGATCGCCGTCGTCTCGTCCCGGATATCCATGTGCCCTCCGGCCTTGCCGTAATTCTCAAGTATGATCTTCATCGCTCTCCTCCTCGGTTGAAGTCATCTCGCTTGACCGCCGCGGATCCTTCCGCCGCCGGGTCGCCCCTATCGATCCGTTCGCCTTCGAGCTCGGCGCACACCAGGCACCCTGGCACGCACTCGTGCTCGTGCCTCATGACGCGGAGCTCGTGCGCGTCCACCGGATCGCGGGAGCGAAGTCGTCATCGGATTCTTCCGGCCACGTCGGCAGGCTCGGGCACCCGGCCTCGTGGCAAAACACTCCCTGGATCATTACGGCCTGGCACTGATCGCATCCGGCCGGCGCGGTATCGTTCGGCGGTCGCATTCCAAACCGATCGCGGCGGGGTTGGCGCTCATCGGATCCGGCCGTCATCGGAGCACCCATTTAAGAGCCTCAACCTTCCCCCTGATCTCACACTGAATCAGCGCCAGCGGAGCGTTCACATCGACGAGTGCAGGCTTGTCCTTGAATCGCTCATCGGCTTCTAATGAAGCGAGCTTCGCGGCCACGCTCTCGCGGCTCTTCATCGGCCTTGCCGCTCGGCCAATACCTCAACCTCATTCACGTCGTCACACGGGTCGCACAAGTCGCTCACCTGCAACGCAATCTCCACGCCGCAATCCATACAGAACGAAACCTCTCCCGCCTCGTAGCGGGCCACCTCGGCCAGATGCAAGTCTCTCGTTTGCGCTTCCACGATTCTCCTCCTCCGGGCACGCTCCGCCCGAGAGGTAAGTATACCGCTCGCATATGCGCAACGCAAGTATATCGACTTCTGGAAGGTGAGCGGAATCAACGAGATACGAGGATTCGATCTCGGGGAGAGGCGCCGCGGCGGAAAAGGTGGCGGCCACGGCCGATCCTGGCCCGGCGCGGAGGGCAAGGAAGGAGGAGATGACCTTGCCCGAGGTGAGAGCCGCAAGGCCGGAATCTCGATCCCGTGAACGCGCCGAGCGCGAAGGTGGCCGTGGCCGCCGATGCTGCGCGCTAACCGCCCTCGGTAGCGGGAGGCGTGTCTCCGTTACTGTCTTGGCCGAAGAGCTTGGCTTGCAACGCCTCGCCTTCCGCGAGTGCGCGATCGAGCCCGTCATCGATCTCATCGAGCTCGATGACGGTGCGCGCGTTGCGCCGTTGCAAGAGGCCGATGAGCCCGGCCATGAGTTGCCCGCCGACGTTGATCACGGCGAGCGCCTTCTCCGCGCTCTTCGCAATCCGTGAGATATCGAGATCGCCGTTGCTCACGAGTCACCTCTTCGCCGTACCACGGCAAGAATGGCCTCGGCCGTGCGCACCGCCGCCCCGGCGTGATCGATAATCGTTTGCGCCTTCGAGCGGCCGTCGTCCGTTGGCCGGGATTGATACGCCCTGAGCTCCGCCTTCGCAATCTTCGCGGCGTCGCTCGCCATGTGGCCGGCATCGAGTACCTTGCGATGCGCCGCCTGTCCGATCTGGCCGGCCTCAACGAGTACGTTGCCGGCGACGACCACCGCCTCGGCTTGCCCGAGTAGAGCGTCGAGGGCTTGCGTGGATTCGGTAACGAAGGAATCCACCGCCGGCACGCCGTCCACCTCGACGGGTTGCTTCGGGCATCCGAGTGCGCCGAGAGCGATGACCGCCACCGCCACCACGCCGGCCGCGTAGAACCGCCGGCTTTGCCTCATGTATCCGTTCATGCTTCTCCTCCCTTCTTCTTCTTGAGCCACGCGGGAATCACGTGATCGTGTGCGAATGGAGTCGCGGCGCCGGCGAGGATGCCGAAGATGGCGGCGAGAACGTAGCCGGCAACACCTGGCCCGTAATAGAAGAGGCCCACGACGAAGAGCACCGCCGCGGGCATCTCTCCGGTCGGCGCTCCCTGCAACGAGCTCGCGACGAAATGGAGCCCGAGCAAGAGCACGAAGCCAATGGTCGTCGCGACGAACCACTTGCGAGCCCGGCCCTTGATCTTCTTCTGTAGCTGATCGACGATGAGCCACGCGAACGTCATCACGACGATCGGGCCGGCGAGAATATCGAGAATGCCCTTGAAAATCTCCGCCGCTTTATCCATCGATTACCTCCTTCGGTGTTAGTTGGTGCGATCCGGGAGCGTGTAATACTTAACGTTCACGCGCCAGAGCGTGTCGGCTTGCGCCGGGCACACGACCGTCACGGCCGTTCCGACGGCCGACGCCTTGATCGGCGTGGCGGGCCGGAGCACTTGCACGCTCGTCTCGCCGAGCGTCTTGACGCTCTGGTCGAAAGTAAACACCGGGCTTCCTGGCAAGTTCGTCGTCGTCACGAGCACGGGAGTCGCGCTCGCCGAGCCGGCCGTCGAGTAATACTTGACGATCTGGATCTCGCTGATGAAGATAAACTCTCCGACCACGGCCGGCAACGTGGCGGTGACGGCGGCGGCGGCGGCGCCGGTGGCGGAGACGCCTAGATCGCACTCGTTGTTTGCTTCGTAGATCTTGCCTTCCCGCGTTTCGAATCTCGGCATCGACTTTCTCCTCGCCTAATCGCGGATGCCCGCGTGGCGTAAATGATCCGTCCACATCTCGATCGGCATGTCGAGGCACTCGCGGAGCCGGTTGTTATCGTCATAACTCGCCTGATGTACCTTCCACGACTTCGCATCGAAATTCCGACTCGCACGGTACTCGTTGAGCGTGCGCTCTGCTCGCCACATCCACGAGGCCACGGCGACGATGAGCGCGGCGGCGACGGGGATGGCGATCTTGCGGAGAGTATCGTTCATTTCCCATTCATCCGCACGAGCGTCACATTGACGCGATCGAGTGCGGCGCCGCACTTGTCGTGCGCGACGGCGTTCTTTCCCATCTGCACCGCATTCTCTAGAAGTGCATCGGTGGAACGATCCGATACCTCATGGCAACGATCGCTTATATCCTTGAGCGTCTCGTCGCGCTTCGTGAGATACCGGAGGAAGATCACAACGATCCCGAGCATCGCCATCGCGACGGGAACGGCTTTGACTAACTCCTCGGTAATCACGGGAGCTCCCGAATGAATGAGCGATATACGGCCATGCCCTTCGCGATGTACGAGGCCGGCACATTCTTGTCGCGCCACGTGCCCGTGTTCCACGAGTCGAGCACGTGCTCGACGGAGCTCGCGCCGCCGGTGCGGCCGTGGCGGAAGATGCGGCGGTTGAGGAGCCGGATGACGAACGGCATCGAGATGGCATCCTCGACGAGCTCCCACGGCGGCCGTGAGAGGCCGAAGCCCATCTCGGTTGCCGTGGTGTGCAAGAGGTGGAAGGAGCCGCGTGAGCCGGCGCTCTCGTCGCCCCATCGACGCCACGCCTTGCGCACGTGCTCGGCGCGCTTGTAGTAGAAGCCGGGCTTGGCGCCCTTCCTCGGTGGCCGGCCGGCATATGCAGGCTCGAACACGAACACACGGCGGCGGCCGCCGGTGCTCTCGATCATCCCGAGCGCAGCCAGGAGCGCGATGCGGTTGATGCCGGCCGGTGCCATCACCGTCGGCGCGTGGAGCCGCAAGAGATCGCGGAGCTCCCGCGTGAGCCGGCCGAGGCCGTGCGGTTTATTCGGCAACATCTCTCCGTTCCCTTGGCGGATGCGCACGATGCCAGGCTCGCGCCTTGGCATCGTGCCACATCCTACGGAGGCCGATGATGCCGAAGAGGCAATCCTTACACCGCCACCACCGGCGGCACGTTGGCCATCGCGGCGCGCGGAGTTGCTTCCACAGGCTCATTCGCAAGCGTCTCCGATTCCGTCGTCGTCGGTATCTAACCATCCGGGATTCCGCGTGGCATCGCAATTATCCCACAAGTCGATAAGGCCATCCCCATCGGTGTCGCGAGCGTTGGTGCCCTGCACCACGTTCGGCGGCAAGTCGTAAGGCTTCGGCCACGGGAGCCGGTGCCACAAGATGCCGGCGAAGCGTGGCCCGATCTCATCCGAGTCCGTCGAGGTGACGCCACCGGCTCCGGTGGAGGAAGAACCGCGCGCATCGAGGCCGGAGCTCGATCCAGCCACTTCGAGATTGTTCGCGCCGGTCGCGCACGTATCGAAGGTGGCCGCCTCGGTGAGTTGGCCGGAGCTCCAAGCGTTGCTAACGATCGTCGTGGCGAGGCATCCGTTCGAGCAGACGGCCGACTTGCCATCGCCGCTGTACGGTGCCGAGAAGATGTTATTCCGGAAGATGGGATCGGTGGAGCCGGTCGTCTCGGTGGTGAAGTCGCACACGATGTTCGTGCGGTTGGTGGTGAAGTTGGTGGTGCGAGGATGCGCGAGAAAGGCGTTGTGTTCCACGAGGAGCGCGCCGGTAGAGATCTGGCCGGCGCCGCTGTATTCGGAGATTTGAAGGCCGGCGCCTTCCGTGAAGGTGACGTTATCCGTGATGATGGGAGAGGTGTCGCCGTGGTCGGGCTCGCCTCCTATCAAGTGAACATTGAAGCCCGGCGAGAAGGCATCGGTCGCACGATCCACCACCGGCCCGACGCATATATTCGAGCGCACGATGTACGATTGCCGCACGCAATTCCCGCCGCCGACGCCGCCGTGATTCGCCGGCGTGTTCACGATCACGTTCTGATAGAGACGCGAGGCTCCCTGGCCACCGCTGCCGATTGCCATGTGCGTCACGTAGTTATTGAGGAACCAGATTGTCTTGCGCTTCTGGCTATTGAATGTATTGGGATTCGATACCGTGTCGAAGGCGTATCCGGTTTGAGCGTTCGCGATGAAGTTGTCGCGCGCCACGAATCCCGGCGTCCATTCAGTCGTAATCTCGCTGAAATTGTTATAGGCGACCACCATTTGCGTCGAGCCGAGGCATCCGAAATTAGCGAAGAGGTTGCGCTCGATGACGAGATGCCCGCCGATGGTGCTGGTGACGCCCGCCTCCCCCGCCGTTACAGTGCCGTTGCCGGTATCGACGCCGGAGCACGAGGAGCCATCGAGCACCATCGGTACATACTTGACGATGTTATCGGCGATGATCGAAGGATTGCCGGTGGTATCGCAAACGCTCGACGCGCCGGAGAAGAAGATTGCATCATCGTTGATTCGATCGACGCGACTGTCACGTACCGCGTTGCACTTCATGAGCGGCGCGGTGATGGTATCGATGAACACGATGCCGTGGCCGTGATTCGATGACGTGAGCGGATGGCTCCAATGTACCCACGCGCTCTGTACCGTCGTGTTGATCGCGTCGTTCATCTGGATCGCCGACAAGCCTTCAAACAACGTCACTTCGACCGTGTTGAAGATGGAGTTCTCATCCGGCGCGTTCCAATAGAACGCAGAGCCTTGTTGCTTCTGGCCGGTGGTGTTGGGAAAGCTCCCGTGGCCGGCGCCTTCGAGCGTGCCGTACTCGACGATGCCGGGATTGCCTTCCTCGATATCGATGAAGATCTGTTCGGTTTTCACCGAGTCGCTCGCGTTAAGAGACTTCACCGTCCACGGTAAGATCACATCGTAGCGATCGCCTGGCTCGATGTGCTCGCTCATATCGAGCCGCGGCCACGGAGCATTCTCGTCTCGTATCGTGGAGGCCGCCGCCGTGCCACATCCGCCGCCGGTGTACGTGGCTTCGAGCACGATCACCGTGGCGCTCGTGAGCTCGCGGATGCGTTGCGCCGAGCCGACGCCATCGGCAGTACACCACCACAAGCCGCCGAGTACCGTCGTGTTATCCCACGTCGGCCCGGTGGCATAAGTAACGACCGTGCCGCTCACCGAGCTCGTGCCGGTGGTAGCGTCGATCGGCCCGATTCGCGCGTCGTTGTGGCGCGAGTCGAAGTCGAGTTCGAGGCTATTCGTCGCCGAGATGCACGTGCCCGAGCAGGTGAGATCAAACCACGACGACTTGCGAGAGGAGATCCGCATCGGCGCGCTATCCCGCCACACGACGAGAGCCTCGACCGGGAAGTCGGTAGTGACTTCGGCGAGCCCTCTATCGATGAACACGATCTCATTCGCCGAGTCGTCGAAGGTGACGGTATCGACGATGCCGGAATACAGGAGCCGCCCGCGGAGCATCGGCGCGCAAGAGCTCGCTTGGAAGGTGAGGCCATCGAGGCGCGTCGTCATCGGATCATCGGGATCGATGGTTAGCGTGGCGTTGCCCGTCATCACCATCGAGCCATCCGTGCAATCCATACTTGGCAAGCCTACACCGCCGCCACCGAGCGCGAAGGAGATCGGCGTCACGCCGTCGCCGATGGCCCACGTGCCACCGCTCGTGATGGTGACGGAGCTCGCCGCCTTGCCGGTGTTCATCACGATTACGTGATGGCCGGGAATGGTGACGGTATCGGAGCCGGTCGGCACGACGCCGCCCGTCCATGTGTCCGTGTCGTTCCACACGCCGGATTCTTGCGAGGTGATGGCGGCGCCTTGCACGAGCGCCGGAAGGCACGCCACGAGAGCGGCCAGGAGGAGCCTACGGATGCGAGCTTTGAACGGATACATAAAGCGTCTGCCCTCCTACGAGAAGTTTCCACGCCGGCCCGAGAGGGTCGTCGGGATCGAAGCATATAGATTCGCCGGCCGCGCTCGGCGGCCCGCCTGGGCACGAGAAGGTGCCGGCCGTTCCCTTGAGCGGATCGAAGAAGCCGTCCTTGTCGATCTTCGTTTGCACGATGCCGCCGGCGATGAAGTTGACGATATCTTTCGTGGCGTGCCCGGTGACGATATCGATCGTGCCATCCGGCGTCATCATGCCCGTAAAGAGGTGGCCTTGCGGGAGCTTGCCGGCGCCGAGATCGGCCGATGCGCCGTTATGCTTCGCCGAGCCGACGATGAGCTCCTCGCCCGCGACGGCGTAGTATCCGGCAAAGCCAACCATCGAGAGGCCCGAGAAGTAATAGTTGCTGTTTGAGTCGGGAGTATAAGCGGCGGCCGCGGAGTGCATCCCGATCCCGCGGCCCGAACTTGAGATCGCCGTTTGCGTGATCGTCAAGTCGAATGATGCCTCGTAGTACACATCGAAGGTGCCTTCCACATCGTTGCCCCATACCATGCCCGTCGTGAGCTCGGCCTTCGTATCGGTGATGGCGAATTGTGCGAAGGTTTGCTTGCCCGTCCACGCGCCGGCGTTCTGCACCTCGACGACGTTATCGAGATCGACACCATCCACGAGCTCGCCGGCCGCGGTGAGGATGATCGAGCCATCCACGACGGTCAAGTTGCGCGCGCCGCCGGCCGCATTCGCGGCGACCGTCAACGCGGTGTTCGCTCCGTCGCCGAGAATCTGAAGGCTCCCGGCCGTCGAGCGCACGAACACGGATTCGGTCGAGGTGGTCGTCTCGAAGTTGAGCGAAGGCGAGTTCGTGCCCGAGGTGGCGCGGATGCGGATGGCTTGATTCGTGTCGGGCACGTCGAAGTTATGCGAGGCCGTCCACGTCGGCGAGTCACCGATGAGCACCACGTCGTCGAGATCCTTTCCGTCCACCGTGGAGCCGGCCGCTTCGAGGATGATATTGCCATCCGGAACGTGGAGATCCCGATTGCCCGACGTGCCGCACGCATCTACTAACAGAGAGGACGTTGAGCCGCCTGGACAGTTGGGATCCGTTTGTATGTAGAAGTCGCCGGTGCCGGTGATGCCGAGCGCGACCGTCTCATTGAGATCGTCGTTGTTGAAGGCGAGCCGTGGAGAATCTCCGTTGACGGTTAAGCCGTCTTGATTGAGTTGTATGACGTGGATCTTCTGGCCGCGACTGAACACGTGACTTCCCGTCCACGTCGGCGACTCACCGAGAGCCACGCCGCTCGTGGCGTTGCATACCCACACGGCGGCCGTACACTGGCACACGGTAAGAGCGTCGAGCGTGAGCCGCGGCGCCTCGTTCGCGAGGCACGCACCGCTCGGCGCCGTCGAGACGTATTGCAGGAAGGCGCCGACGACGATGCCAGGAGGCACCTCGATCCGCGCGATGGCACCGATATCGACGGGATCCGGCGAAGCGTCCACCGTCCACTTCTCCGACCACGTGGCTCGCGTCGGGCCGGTGGTAGAGATACGAACATCGTAGAATGTGCCCGCCGGCGAGAGCACATCGTTCGGCACGAGCACGAGCGTCACGTCGCCATTCGAGGCGATGGTGCCGGTAACACGGCCGCCGACGACTTGACTCGCGGCCGTGGTGGTATCCGGTGCGGTGCCGACCTGGCTCAGGGTGGCTTCGATGCGACCGCCGGTGGCCGCGGCGCCATTCGCGAGGATCACCTTGCCTTGAATCGTCGTCGTCTCGACGGCACCGAAGGCCAGGATCGCCACGCACACGGCAACGATCACCGACCCCGCGCCGATGAACAGAGATCGGATGAAGTGCTCGCTCCTCATGTACCTCCTCCTCTCACCACGAGCCCGATGCAATCGGCACGAGATCCGTGATGAGATCCCGCGCCTTGAGCCCGAGACGGTATCGAGCTCCGACGTTCGTTTTGCCTCGAAGCGGCTCCGGCGACGGTGGCCGATCCATGAGCACCACGCGCTCGGTGGTGCCACCGTCGAGCGACAAGAACACCGTCCACAA
>SDBT01017302.1_pt1 | contig 11392 bp, 20 predicted proteins | sample 2277101 | NCBI WGS metagenome assembly SDBT01 (sample SAMN10404973, study PRJNA504765) | marine sediment metagenome | isolation source: marine sediment core GS10_PC15, 103 cmbsf | place: Arctic Ocean: Southern Knipovich Ridge | collected 2010 | reverse complement strand
GCCGTCCAGCCAGCCGGCGCGCCAGCGCGCCAGCCTCCCGGCCAGCCAGCCCGCCAGCCAGGCGGGCCAGGCAGGCGGACCAGGCAGGCGGACCAGGCAGGCGGACCAGGCAGGCGGACCAGGCAGGCGGACCAGGCAGGCGGACCAGGCAGGCGGACCAGGCAGGCGGACCAGGCAGGTCTATATGAATCACCAGAAACACAAAGGTTCCGACTCCAGGGAAAAGTCTATGGACACCCCGGCACGTCGATGGTAAATCGGTTACCACTTCAGACATCGTACACATACACACCGATGGTTCGCATGTGGAGACACGTAGCGGTAGTCTCTACGTCTTAGGTGAGCCTAACGATGAGTTCGTCGAGTGGTGCCACGAGCAAGGTTGCCATGTCCCCGTCTTTGGGGAACCAATTAAGATGATAGGAGAGCCAAGTGAAAATTGACAAACAGATGATTGAGAGTATCCTTGGTGGGTACCTCGAAGACGAGGAGATATGCCAATTGGGTCAGGATAAGTGCTCCCGGGGCGAGCTTGTGGACCAACTCATGAGAGAGTTGAATCACATAGATGATATTCGGATTGCGCTCGCTCGCAACAAGGATACTTCGCAAGCTCTCACATGTGATTACCACACCGAGATGGAGAAGTGTGACATTATTCGGGATGCAATTATCGACGCCTGCATCCACCACTCCACAACGTTACACAATGACTCGGAAACCGTTTGCAACATCTGTGGGAAGGTACTACGATGATCATTACTGATTACCGATTACCGTGAAACAATTGATGCCTTGAGAGAGGCAGAGGAACGCCAATCTTTAGGGATGGGTGGAACCTTGATCTTCGACCTTAATCAATCACTCGTTGCCGAGGATGTGGTATACGCCTTCAGATAATGTTTGGGATGCTAGAGTATCGCACTGGTAACATTGGTAACATTGGGTAAAAAGCCCCCATCGAAGTGTCCCTGTGGGCATCCAAACCTACGCGGCTGTACAGCCGACATTGTCATCCAGGGCACAGTCGTCCTGTACAATCACAACCGTGACCGTATCCGAGAAAGGTACTATGATGAACCCAGTACTCATTGACATCCTGAAACTACTCTTATGGATAGCCGCTTTCGTCTGTGGAGCCACGTTTGCTTACCTCTTTATCTTCCAAGGTCACACGCCAGTAGGTGACCGGGTGGGAGGTGTTGGTGTCTTCAGCGGAGTGGCTGCCTACGTACTCACTTACATGAAAGACTAAACATGGAATGTGACATCACGACGGCTGAAGCCATGATGTTCGCGGTGGCAGTCCACGAGGCTGTCAATGAAGCGCAACCGAAGCTTCCAACCATGATCATCATGGACGTGGCGTCCAAGGTGGACTTCGCCACGGACACAATGGCTGAGGATGTCCAAAGGCTCGTACACCAAGCAATGGAGAAATAATGCTTACCATCAACTGGACACCGTTTGCCCGAACCTACCGGATACCATTCATCCAAGGGAAGAAGAATAAATCCCTGTGGTTTGTGGACATCCGCCTCTTCCGTGTGCAGATTTGCTTGTACAGCCGGAAGATGGGTTACAAGATTCTGGAAGCCACAAAGAAGGGACTCGGTCTATGACACGCGAAGACATGAAAAACATCATCAGGCATTACCTCTGGGGAGCTTCCCCGAAGAGTGTCCTGGAAGAGACTGACATGGACTTGACGCCAAGGGAGGTTGAAGACTTCCTGGACCGGGCGGATGCCATCATCAATAGAGGTATCGAAGCGGGTACTTCGATGGTCAGTGATATCGCGAAGACAAGCGCATACATGATAATGGATGCGAGCCAGGGAGAGAACAGATTGTACTGGACCGGCAATGGTTGGAGTTATAATCCTTGCGAGGCTCACCGGTGTACCCGACGTGAACCGATCGATGACGAATATGTCAAGTTGGTTGACGACGGTCACCAGGCATCGGTTGTCGTAGTCATGTATTCACGTGAGAGTAGCCATGTTACCGTACATCAAATCCTCCTCTTACATAGGACAAGAAATGCCTGAAAGAACTCATGAACAAATTCTCGATGAGATGGTACACGCAGTCGCCTGTGTGGCACGGCACTATGGTCCCGGACTGAACCAATCTGGTCTCACCCATATACGCGAACTTTTGTCACAGGAACATTGGTTTACAGATACTTGCTATCGTCTTGATGTACTCGAAGACGATCCACATGTCGATTTCCATCACCGTATTCTCGATGATGAATTCGACACTCTCCGAACTGGGAGGATTAGTCAATGAACGAATGTGATATCAACGGTATGGGAGGCGACTGCGGTTTTGAATGTTCAGCCTTCCTCCAAGGTGATTGTGAAATTGCCAACGATATAGCCGAGGACGCTGACCCAGAAGACTTGGAACTTTACCAGGAGATTTATGGTGGACAACATAACAGACGCCCTCATTGACGCAAACACCTCGATAAGCGTGGTGACAATAATCGCACCTAGTACCAAGAAGCCGGTGTACTGGAGTGGCTGTAAATGGACGCTGAGTTTCATAGACAGTTTGAGGTTCCGTAACGACGACGAACTCAAGGCTGGGATGGAAAAACTGTCATCACTGGGCATCAGAGGAACGCCGGTGTTGGTCACCTTGTTAGTATCAAGAGCGACTGAAGGTGGATGCGAGGGAGATGTTTGCCTCACGCCGATACGTTTCGACGTATTGGAGGTTGATGGTGAGTAGCGTCATTGAACGACTCCGAAAAGATGGTCTCATCAAGCCACCGACCTGGCTCGCCGGGAACGTGAGGTACGAGACGGTCATGGGCTCCAACTGCTACGGGGTGTCAACTATCGGAAGCGACTGGGACATGGTCGGTTGGTGTGTCCCACCAAAGGACATGGTCTTCCCACACCTGGCTGGGCATGTTCAGGGATTCGGTCAACAGATTCAGAAGTTCGTTTGCTACCAGAAGCACCATGTCTATGACACGTGTGCGCAGCGGATATACGACCTGAACTGCTACAATATCGTCCACTACTTCCACCTGTGCATGGATTGTAATCCCAACATAATAGACAGTCTGTTCGTGCCTCGGGACTGCATCGTACACTCCAGTATCATCGCTGAGAAGGTGCGGGAGAGCCGTCACATGTTTCTGCACAAGGGAGCCTTCCACCGCTTCAAGGGGTACGCCTATTCCCAACTGCACAAAATGGACAACAAGAAGCCTGAGGGTAAGCGACTGGAGACCGTGGAGAAGTACGGCTATGATTGCTATGTCGAGGATGAAACAGAGTTTCTCACAGAAAGAGGCTGGTTACATTTTGATGAAGTCGGCGACGAGACCAGATTGGCGACAGTTGAGAAACACACGGGCGAATTACAGTGGAAGCTTCCTGAGGGGCGTGTGGACAAGATACACAATGGTGCAATCTATGAGATACATCCGTCAATGTCTCGGTGCATGGTAACACCAAACCACCATATATTATGTAGTCCAGCCCGTCGTAGTAAAGCAAACAATTTCTCATACCAGTACGACGTTGACCGTGCTGATTGGCGTTTGACACCCTTTGAAGATGTTGCAGGTAATGGACATTCGTGGTTCCATTTGCGTAGGGCTGTCAAACCCCGAATCGACGAATACCCCATCGAAGATGCTTACCTCAAGTTAGCAGGTTTGTATGTTTCGGAAGGTACCACAAGCTTTCGGGATAGCAAAGTGAAGGATGCCCGTTTCACTCAGTCAAAAGAAAATCCAGCCTTTTACCAAGCCGCTGATTCTCTCGGGCTGACCAGATACGACTACCAAAAAGAAACCGTCTGGACCATCAAGAGGGAGGTTGCTGAGTGTCTTTACTCCGATTTCGGGTATGGAAGTTTGAAGTTGAGACTCCCCAACTGGTGCCTCCAACTTTCGCATAGACAGGTTGGGTTGTTCTTCTACCATCTCTGGTTAGGTGATGGTACACCAACGTCGAACGGCGATGTCTATTATACTTCAAACGAATGTTTAGCCGGTGACATTCAAGCGATGTTAACATCTGCTGGGTTCTTATGCTCAGTCAGGGGTCCCTTCACCAGTGATACCACTTTCAAGAAGGACGCGATTTCATATCAAGTGTATCGTTCCAATGAAAGCTCTTTCGCCTGCGTGGATTTCAATAGAGTGGGTAAGATTCCAAGAGGTAGGGGACAGGGTAATCCTATCAAAAAGATTGATGTCGTCGACAGACGGGTCGTGTGCTTCACAGTACCGAATGGAACACTCATCACAAGGTGTCGGGGTAACACAGCTATCCAAGGTAATTGCAAGTTTGCCTACCATCTCGTGAGACTCCTCGGCGAAGTCGAACAGATACTTTCCGAGCACGACATCGACCTGCGACGGAACCGGGAGCACCTGAAAGCTATCCGGCGGGGTGATGTATCCGAAGCCGACATCCGCAAGTGGGCGGCGGACAAGGAGCACGCCCTGGAGAAGCTCTACACAACGTCCACGTTGCGGAACACCCCCGACCAGGATGCAATCAAGCAATTGCTGCTCGATTGCCTTGAGGAACACTATGGCAGCCTGGACGGCTGTATCACGATGGGCAACCAACCAATCCTGGCGCTGCGTAGCATCGCCGACATCGTCGACAAGAACCGAGGTCTATTTTCATGAACAAATGTAACGACTGTCACCATTACTTCACGCCTCGTATGATGAGGATGACCATTGATAATGTGTGGAACATCTTACGTGGGTGTCAATCAGAGACAGTCTGGATAGTCCACAACGGTCGACGGTATGCCCTCCATAGCTTTGGTTTGGATAACCACTCTTGGACTGGTAAATGCTTCCATAGGTTCAAGATACTAACGCTTCCCGTAACGCTGTCTGTGATGCTTAGGGCTCTGAAGTATGGTGCTGGTAAGCATGTGGACAACTATCGATTGAGAATCCATATCGAAGCTGGCGACAAGTGGGTCCACGTCTCCCCTATCGAAGAAAACCTACCATCTGGTGTCATCGAAGACATGCGCGAAGAGGTTGAGGGTGAGATTCTGATACACGTTCACAACAAGGATGATGTTCTCGCAGCATACAAGAAAAGATTTGACAAACCCGAACAGTGTGGTATAAGCAGAAACAAATCGACAGAAACACATCGAAAGAAACACATCATGAACATATTTGATTGGGACGAAGTACGCCCGAAGTTTTACGACAAGCAGGCGACACGAGACGCCACCATCAAGGCTGCATTCCAGCAGTACATCGACGGCAATGAATGCTATGATGACATGAAAGGTGCTGAGTTACGGGGACTATTCGCCATGTTTCGTACATCCTGGATAATTTGCGAACACGTTCTCAGGGGGAGCCATGGGTAATATGCAGGACGATATGAACACCATCCATGAAGCCGCCAAACTGGTATAGTCACTACACAAGGGTCAGACCCAAGCCGATGGTGGACCCTACATCTTGCATCCAATGCGGGTGGCGGGACTCGTGTCCATCTTTGGAGATGGTGAGTCAACTGGTGGAAGCAATACAGGTTGGGCCATTTCTTCGTGCTAAACTCTATAGAATGATTGCCAAAATCAGGGAAACGATTTGACTTTCTCGGGTATGTGGTATACTTGTAGTATAAGGAAAATCACAAACCAGGGAGAAAACCATGTTAGAAAACGTACAGCCCGGTGACACACTGATCCTGCATGGAAGAAATCGTCGAGGAATGACAACGGTGACTCGACTCACCAAGACACAGATCGTGACTAAACGTGGCAAGTTCCGAAAAGATACCGGGTGGCTTGTCGGAAGTGACATTTGGAGTGTCTTGAAGGCTGCGGTTCCAAAGACAGATGATATCGCAGAGATTCTCAAGGAACGACTCCAAAGTAAGCTAGTGTGTCAAGTCGACGCCTGCCATATCAATCGGTTGCGAGAGATGTCCGTGGAAAAACTTCAACAACTCAATACCATACTGGAAACACCGTGAGCCACCCGTTCCAAATGATACCGATGCTGGACGCCGATGCTGGACGCCGGTGACTTCCCACCGGAAGTGGAAGAGTGGTGTATGGAGCATGATTACTCCACACTATAGTCACGATATCGCTCACGCTCAAGTCGATCTTGAAGAAGGGAGCCCCATGTTGACCTGACTGACGGGGCAGGGTTATCTGTTCACTGCTGGCGATTACGAACGTGGCTTGGGTTTCGTCGCGATATATGGGCCTAAACCCGTCAGACCGGATTATCAACCGGCGACCCTGAGAATCACCAATCCGTTCTGCAATCCACTTGACAAGTCTCAAGAAATAGGGTATACTTGTAATAAACTAGCGACTAGGAGCCAGCAGGTGAGGTCCAGCAAATGATAACCTGTTTCAGAACTCAGAAATCTTTCAGTCTGGGTATCGAAGAACATCTTCGAGACGAATGGGCTTTTCGCATGGGTAAGTGGCGGAGGATGAAGCCTAGCTTCCGTGATGAAGAATGGTTTTGTGAAGACTATGAGTATGGTGTTGCTGAAACAAAGGACATGCTCGAATGTTGGTTAAATTATCTGCCCGGCGTCAAAGAGTGGGACGACTATGGTGATTTCTCAATCACATTTGACATGGATGAGGTGTTAGAGGCAGGGTGGTGCGAACAGTTTCTCATCGAGATGTTGGGAGATATGGTGACCTACATCAAAATGAGACGAGTGATACGTGCAGAGGAACCTTGGCTGTACACCACAAAAGATGCCTATGGGAACGAGGTCAGATATCATCGACACCCGGCAATAGAAGTCTTGAGCGGAATGCTTGACAAGGACTACCCCAGCGAATTAACTCCAACAGGGTAAAGCAATATGTTTCACCGAATGCACTCCCCAACCGGATTGATGAGCACTTGAGAGTGGCTTCGCACTCGGGTGTGGTCCTATTGGACAATGGGCTTGGCTCCGGCTCTCGCCCGACAGCGACAGTTGGGAGATTGAGTATGGTGGCTGGGGCACACGCTGCGGAGGGCTGGCATCGCTCATGGAGGATTTGATTCGTCACCCATGGTGATGGCACATCGGACTCGTCAAAGACACACCGGAGGGTTTCCGGGCGACTTCGAGGTGACAATTGAAGACACACTTGACCTGGATTATCTGACGGGGATTCAATGACCGAACTCGAAAGCAAACTCAAGAGCGCCATATGGTGCTACAGTGATTCTGTTTGGACAACAGTTCAGGGTGGCGTTGGTTTCGTCATACATCAACGTGCAGACCAAATGTGGCTGGCTGGTTACTCGGAGGAAAAAGTAATCGACCGTCAGGAAATACACGGCGACGAGGCACCCTACATCACAACCTACCGTGACCCACGGGTGGAGTCCATGTTCAACATCCCAGCCAGTGATGACTTCATCTCGGCTGTGGTTCTCAAACACTACCCGGAGCTTTTGATATGAAGATGTCACTCGGCGACAGGATGAAGAACAACTACGAACTACGGCAACGTCACTTCCTGACACGGCGCACGCCCGTCATTGTACGTGTCGATGGTAGGGCGTTCCACACGCTTACCCGTTGTTGCAGCAAACCCTTCGACTTGAATTTCGGCAACTCAATGATATGCGCGGCGCGGAACCTCTTCAAGGAGATTCAAGGTTGCAAGATGGCATACGTCCAGAGCGACGAAGCCAGCTTCGTCATGACAGACTACGACAGGTTGACAACCGATGGCTGGTTTAACTACAATCAGTCGAAGATTGAGTCCATCAGCGCTTCCACCATGGCAGCCGAGTTCAATTTCTACATGGGTCGTAATGGATACCCGGCGTGTTCGACGTTCGATGCACGGGCGTTCAACATCCCCGTGGATGAGATAGGCAACTACTTCCTCTGGCGTGCCCAAGACTGGCACCGCAACTCGGTGACGATGTACGCCCAAGATAGTTTCAGTCATAAGCAACTGCACCAGAAGAGCGTCGGTGACATGCACGAGATGCTCCACAGCGTGGGTAAGAATTGGACGGAAGACCTCTCACTCGCGGTAAAGAATGGGACTTTCCTGTACAGGTGCGAGAACGGGTTCGTCGAAACGGAGCAGGGTGTCCTCCCAAAGTACACCAAGATAAATGGGCTCTGGGACCGTGTCCGCCTAAGGAGTGACGCCAAGTGAATAGTTCCAAATGGTATGCCTGGCACGTCTTAAAACTCAGGACTGAAGCACACGCTCGTTTCGACAGGCTGATGGATGTCCTCGAAATAGGCGACAAGAGGGGTGACGACCTGTTGACCTTAGATGGGATGCGTATCCGACTAGCAGTCGACGACTTCAAGAACATCCTATCCGAGATAAGGAAACTCAAATGAACATCAGAGCGACAACTGGAGTGATGGGCAGGATGAACGAATCCATTGAGATAAGGAATATGGTGGAAAATCCATACCCTGATGCCTCGTGGTCCCGGGTTGGGACGATTGTTGACAAGAACGCGAAGTGGGTCTACAGGAAGCCAATCTGGGATGGTTATGGCATCGTCGATCACCTGGGTGCCATTAAGCGCCGTGCCGATGGGCGATGGTCCTGGTGGAGGTCCGAGTCTAAACACTTTCCCAACTGGAAAAGTGGGCAAGGGGTATCGCTCACCAGGACGGGTGCAATAAACTACATCTACGAAGGTCTATCCAAGGAAGAAACTCCCTCCTCACTAATGGCTGACATTCATAAGTACATCAAAGACGGTGAGGTGCTCGGCATCGTCATTGATGCCCACGCCGGGGTATTCCCATGGACCCGACACTACATTAGGAGTGAGCCCACCTGGAAGAGGGGGTCGGGGCGAGAGATGCTGCTGGAGACTGCTCTGAGAAGGATGACGGAGGGTTGGATATGATAGTCAAGTGTCAACAGACATGTATCTTCAAGATTCGTGATGGGATTCCCGGGAATGGTCCACAACAGGTTCTCCGTCGATTGCGGTACTATAAGGGCAGCGAAGATGTCCTATTAGAGTGTGGTTGCACGCGCCTATCACATGGTTGACAGGTATCGAGCGGGAAGGTGTCTTACGTGAGTTGTCTAAACCTAAATACTATGAAGGTCAGCTAAGGGCTATCATGGAAGAGAGGTTGCGCAAGGCTGCTATTGCCAATGATGCCTATAGTGTTGAACATCTAGTCAGACTACTTTACACTGTAACATCCATATGTGAAGGTAAGCTCTTGGTAAACCACCCAGACTACCTCGGCACCCCAGATGAAGTCATGAAACGGATGTGAGAGGATATGGTAAAATATGGAAGCCTCTTCAAAACCACTTTGCCCTGCCTGGGAAATAAACTTGACAACGCTTGATTATGTGGTATACTTGTAGTATGGGAACAACCACCATGGGAGAACAATCATGAAGGTTCCAAAGGTCAGACCTCAGGTTTCCGTCTGCTTCAAGTGCAAGTACTGTGTGAAACGAAAACACCTCCTTAGGATACCCGAGGTTGGATGCCGCACTCCAAGTGACCCAGTTGGTGTTGACTTTGTCTCTGGGAAGAAGACATACGTGAGCTACAGGTGTGCCGGACGTAACCTGTATGGCACGTGCGAACACTACAAAAAAGTCTGGTATCGAAAGGGTACTTACATGAAACGACTGCTCGGAATTTTCCTACTGGTAGCCTGTCTTGGCTGCGCACCTGAGCCACCTCAAACACTTCGATTTTGAACTTCGCATCGAACAAGATGTCGATGCGAAGTTCGGAGTCATCGGTCACATTATCGAGATTGACATCAAAGGCGGTCTTTACAAGGTACGTGTAAACACACCAGATGGTATGGATAGTACAGATGACATCTGGATGCGTCAAGTTGACATTGAGGAAGTTTCAATGAGGGAGTTTCAATGGGTAAGTTGAGGGAGACAATGTGGGGAGACAAGATGGGAGACATGATGGGAGACATGATGGGAGACATCCCAGGCTGGCAATGGGAGGACGGTCCAATCTTTATTGGCGTTGATGGGCGCAGGCTCGCCATTGAGTATGGTAAGGCTGTCCAACGTCTCGAAGACCTAGACGGACTAGCCAACCTGTGTCAACAGCAGGTGATGAAACTAGCTAGATTGAAGAAGCTAGATTGAAGAAGTTGAAGGCTCTCAAATGAAGAAGAACTTCTTCAACATGCTGGTGAAAGACCTGCCAGCCCCAGGTTAGAGATGGGTGGTATTCGACCGCCTACTCACAGTGGTAAGAGTTGGCGTCGACCGATACCGAGAGAGTCAGTGGGTCGACTTTGACTGGATACAAGAAAACGGCGACATTCGTTTCTACCAAAGCCCTTCCTCCGGGACAGGAGTCACTGGTAGTGGTACACTTGAACTCGGACGATTCCTCCACAAAGCAGAAAGACAACTATGATCCTGAAATGCAACGTATGTGGCAAAGCTATCAAACAAATTGTGATAGACGATGGTGAAATTGTCTACAAAGTTATCCCTGTGAGTGTCAGAAGGTAACGACTCCGGTGACCCTCTTCTGTGAGCATTGCGAAGACATGCTTCCGTACGAGTCAATCGAGGTGGTCAACGGGTCTACGTCCCTCTGGGTGGGGACGTGCCCTTGCCGCGAGCGAGACTTGCAGGAAGCCTTCGAGAGGGAGTATACCCGTCTCGCAGAAGCCAGGGAGAAATTTGATGCTAAGCATCAAGAACAAGTAGTATATCGACGTAAGTTGATCGAAATTGAGGTCAAGCAAGCCCAACGTACCATGGAAGACCTTCTCGAACGTACATCGAGGCAGTCAGCTACGGTTGAAATGGACGGGGAAGATGTGTCAGAGTCGATGGTACTATTCTGTGATAGCTGTGAGTGCCCCCTGAAGTATGAGTACGTCCGGCTCCGCGAAGGGGTACAAGTGTGGAAAGTCATCCCCTGTGAGTGTACAAAGGAACCTTGCAAAGCAACCGGCTATGCCGATGAACAATGTTGGTACAAAGAGGATGATGTCTGGAAGGCTGGCATCCTGTACTACTGGTCAAACGACTATGATGACTGTAAAGGCGGCGACGGTAGATCGTACCCAGTGGGGTCATCAAGCCAACCGATGGCAGTCCGATGGTGAGTATATTTGTCGAGCAAATCAGTCTGGGTGAAAACCACCCCGATGGTCTCGAAGCTGACCTAAAAGCTGACCTAAAAGCTGACCTAAAAGCTGACCTAAAAGCTGACCTAAAAGCTGACCTAAAAGCTGACCTAAAAGCTGACCTAAAAGCTGACCTAAAAGCTGACCTAAAAGCTGACCCTGAAGCTGACCCTGAAGCTGACCCTGAAGCTGACCCTGAAGCTGACCCTGAAGCTGACCCTGAAGCTGACCCTGAAGCTGACCCTGAAGCTGACCCTGAAGCTGACCCTGAAG
>SDBT01017301.1_pt1 | contig 11393 bp, 9 predicted proteins | sample 2277101 | NCBI WGS metagenome assembly SDBT01 (sample SAMN10404973, study PRJNA504765) | marine sediment metagenome | isolation source: marine sediment core GS10_PC15, 103 cmbsf | place: Arctic Ocean: Southern Knipovich Ridge | collected 2010 | reverse complement strand
GAATATACCCGCTTCATTGATCGCCCTAACATCTGCATTGACTGAAACAAACTTGACACCACTTTCATCCTTAACCTCTCCTATCAAGTTGATCTCATCGGTATCGGTCCGATACTTCATATCACCTGTAATACTTGGAGTCATTATCTTTATTGTAGGAGGAGTGGTGTCTGGAATATTACTTATTTTGAACCTGACGAAATTACTTTTAACATCCTGGCAATAGGAAGACTCGTATCCCCAGATCATCGAGAAAATGATCAGGATAAAATACAATTTGAAATACCCTTCTTTCCTCATCATAGTGCTTTAAAATCTGTATCTGACACTAACCAATGGTACGTTTGTTAGAGGGTCAAGGTTACTCCCAAATGAGAATCCCCTTGATTCGCTGTAATAAAAGGGCTTATTCAGATCAGAGGTGCCAACCAGCGTCCATATAAAATCAGTAACCCATATCCCAATAGCTGCATATGCAAGGATCTCTGATATATTATCTTGCTGTAATGATTTATCATAAGCTTCATTTATCTCATCGAAGTAAACAAGATCATTTATCTCGTTGAATGTATTGACAGCTTGTCTGTTTAGTACAATAGATCCTACAATACATCCATACCCAGCCACCCCTCTTAACCAGTGCGGTTTTCCAGTTACACGTGATAGCCCCAGGCCAGGGAGTGCGAGAGACTGCAATACTATTCCAGTTCGATTATAGCTAGTTGATTTAGTTTCTGTCGGAGGCTCTTCCTTTTTGATGGCCTCATCAGGCTCAGGCTTCTTTGATTCATCCTGAGAAACTGCATCTTCCTCTGTTGGTTCCTCCAGTACTGGTTCCTCTTCAGGTTCAATAATAACCGGGGCTGGGGGAGGGATTACTTTAACATTGATCTGTACAAATACAAATGCATCAATAAAAACATTATCAGCCTCAAGATTCCAGGTGATGTTTTTGTTGCTTCCACCGGTAACCTCCTCTCCAATGTCACCATCTAAAGTTCTTGCATTTATCGTATTACCATCCTCGTCTTTTATAACAATACTGATGGTATACATTTCATCTGGATTGCTATTGAGGATGTTATAGGAGATATTGATTCTATTGTCCACCATCTCAAGCCTTGGATCTGATACTTTAACGGATGTCTGGGCATGACAGATGGGGTCAAAGCATAATGGTATTATGAATAGAATGTAAAGAAGATACTTCCTCATTGCGTAATCCGTTATCCGTTGTGAGCATTTATCAAGAATGTCTAATATGCATTAGAATCATATTGACATCCAGATTGATACTTAAATATAGTAATTGTTAAATTAATCACAAATATCCAGTAAGCCGGGGTTATTCACCAAACCTCTCTCTGAGATTCAGTTTTTCTATGCTGAGTGGGGTAGTTACCACATCTGGAGGGAGATCGTCCGCTTATGGTGGAAGGGTTTGGTGATTATGGGATGATCTCGAGTATTCCTCTAATGGGATAGATTTATTGTGGATCGTGGAGAATAAGATACTGACGAATTTCTTAACAGGTGATATGGAACAATCCGATCCATCTTCCCACTGTTTTATTCCATTCCTGTATTGCTTCTGGTGTTGGTTTTAGAATTACCTGGCAATTTTTACTTTCTAGAAATCCACTTGCTTCATTTGATAGTTCAGCTAAACCATGTTGACCGCTTCCAATAACAATGCCTTCTGACTTGTCTTGATATGTGTATCTAATTTCATCCAGTGAGATCGTATGTGATGTACCATAGACTGCCTTGGAAAGTTTCTTCTTTCGCTTCTTAACTTTTCCACCAAGGGTAATAATAATGTCATGGCCATAGCTATTCCCATCCACTGTAATGGATCCAAAGGATGTTTTATTTATTGCAGGATTCACAGCTTGATGATCTTCCTTGTGGTTACAAAGTCTTTTGACCTGATGGTGATGAAATAGACTCCCTTCGGGAAGGATGAGAGGGCTAAATGGAATAAGTTTCCTTCCATTTTTGCATTGAACACCAATTGACCATTCAGGGACTGCACCTCAATTGAATAGTGTTCTGGCTTTTCTGTTTCAACAGTCAACAGGTTATTCGTAGGATTAGGATAAATTGCTATTACAGCCGGTTTTCCCCATTCAGATGATCCGCTGGCTGAAGTAACATCGATAATTCTAAAGAGCTCATGACCAAGTATCTCTCCCTCCACATCAAATCCATTTCCGTTAAAATAGATGATGCCGTTGTTGATAGCAATTTCACGAATACCATCAACTCCCTGTTCTCTGTTGGTAATTCCGTATGTGCCAGCCTCAGTTCCGTCACTTCGCCAGATCCCCTGGTTGGAGGAGAGATATACAGCTCCACCTGAGACAACAAAGTTATCTGTATTAGATCCTGAATTGCCTTCATTGATGTTGGCAGCCAGTTTTGTTCCTGCCACAGTACCATCAGACATCCAGAGCTCTCTGCCAAATTCGTTTTCTGTTGCTGAGAAAAAGACCTTACCATTCACCTCTGTAAAAAACCGCGGTCCGGAGTCGCCTTCTCCAGGGTTTATGTCAATTAGTGATGTACTCTCAGGACCACTGCTTACCCACAGTTCATCACCGGTCACACCATCATCTGCATTGAAAAAAACCATACCTGTGCTTGTTCCCAATATGTAATCACCATATGATTCTCCTTCACCAGGATTGATGTCTTTTACCAGTATAGTCCCGTCACCCGTACCGTCCGTTCTCCACAATTCTCTGCCGTGTATGCCATCATTGGCGAAAAAATAGATAAAACTTCCCGCTACAGTCAGCTCCTCCGGATAGGAGAATGAACTTCCTTCATTAATGTCGGCAAGCATCAATGTACCTTCTTCTGTTCCATCCGAAACCCATAGCTCATTGCCAAATTCATTATTCTGCGCAGCAAAATAAATAAGATTATCAGTTGCAACGAGGTGGTTCACCAGCGAAGAATTTCCCCCTGGCACAATATCTTTCACAATAACCGTTCCTTCAGCAGTACCATCAGTTTTCCATAATTCAGTACCCCGGGTATTGGGTATCCCCCCACCTCCTTCCCGAGGAGCGAAATAGACCATTCCTCCCATCTCAACCATAAAACTTAAAGTAAGCATGGAGCTGCTTTTTCCCGGATAGAGGTCTCTTAGCATTTTTGTGCCGATGGATGTTCCATCACTAACCCATAATTCGCCGCCATTTATTCCATCATTACCAATGAAATAAATCAAATTACCAGCCACCAGGGGATTTCGAGAATAAAACGGTTCATCATTTCCGGGATACATATCTGTTAACATGAAGGTTCCCGCCTCTGTGCCGTTTGAAATCCAGGGTTCCTGTCCATTAACTCCATCATCAGCTATAAAAAATATACCATTCTGAAAAGCCGTCAGATAAAGTGGATTTGAATGTGAAGATCCCGGGTTAATATCTTTGATTAATGCCGGGAATTGTGCATGTATGTTTTGAATTACGCAGAAATAGAGTGTACAACTTAGCACGGTTTGAAATAAGGTCCTTATTTTCATAGAATAAATTTACAAACAAATCAGTGAAAGCCCTTGGAAAGCGCAGCAAATACAAGCTATTAATATTAGGAGATATCGTCTCAAAATTGTTTGGGTTTGAGAACTTGGTTCTCTACAAAGGAGGGGTGATTATCTGCAATATACGAAATCACAACACTCTTGTCAAGTATTGTTTTGAATATTAATGAATTACGCAAGTAACTTAAGAATCCCCAGGCAGCACCAGTCATTTAGTCAAAGATATAGCATATTTGCAGATACAGAATGTAATTGAAACAGAATATCAGGAGTTTGTAATTTCGAAGTACAAACAAGGTACAATTCAATATCGAAAATCACACCTTCAATATTAAAACATATCCCTTCCAAGAATCATAATGATTTGTTGGTCATGCTGGCCATAATAGTCGGAAGTAAAATGCCCCCAGCGTGAACCGGGGGCTTCTATGAAAAGGATAGGGATGAATTATCCTATTTTTTCTTGTCGTATCGCTCCTCAAAAGATTTGTAATACATCCTTGATACCATGCCAAAGATGCCGAATAGCATTGCAAATTGGAATGAATTACTCAATTTGATAAATGAGAGCTCTCCAAAATTTAATAGTTCAATAAATCCGAAAACAGCGAAAACAATAGCAACTATAACGCTAATGTAAGCATCTAATCGGTATACGTGAAAATACTTGTGCAGTCCTTTTCTACTAAATTGCTCAGTTGAGGACTGAGATTCATTGTCTTGTGTCATAGTTGTTAGGTTTAGGGTTAGATTTAAGAATACAAGTTACCACTATGAAGATGCAGAAGTCAAATATTTTGACTTTTAACGGCTTAATAGAATCTCTTCCTCCCAAAACCGATCACATATTTCCTTATCCACATACAACCATATCGTATTAAAACACATCTTCAACTCCCCTGAAAGGATCATTCTTGACTCCATCTGGATTTCCCATACGGGCACACAGATATAATAGTAGAATACATGCTATCACACCTAAAATTATCCTGAATACTTTCTTATATAGTTTGTCTTTCATGATTATAATGATTTAAGGTTAAGGAATATCTGCAGAATTGGAAGTGAGCTACAAATTGAAGTTAGAAGCCACTTTCTCATTTCGATGGTATATTAGTCCTCTGAATGGAGATCGTCCCTTGAGCGCTGGTTCACGGCTCTCAGGCGGTATCATATGAACTCGTATGACTGTCCACCAACTGAATAACCATGAGCTCTTAGAATCTGATCAATATCAGAATTGTTTGGATGCCTCCGCAACATATTGCTCATCGTAAATCATATGATCACTTCTGCATTCCGGGCAGAACAACCACTTATTCCTGGAAAGCTCTCCACCACATTCGCAACTTGGTAATTGATCTAATCTATCAACATATTCTATCTCATGGAATCTTCCACATGACTGGCATTGGAATCCTTTTTGGCTCCAGTCTGATCCTGGACCTCCATCGACATAGCCAGTGAGTTTTGTCTTATATCCACACTCCTCACAGCTGACTTCCCCAGCTCCTTTCATAACTGAGAAATATAGATAGTCATAATCCTCTTCTTCTTTCTTAAATTTCCCCACCGTATTAATGATCAAATCTAGGAGAGATGCAGCTGGACCAACAACAATCATTACAAACCTTATTAAGACAACAGCAGAGAGACGTTTCCACCAGGAATTATACCTTCCATTTCTGATGTAGTCATCAATGGTAGGTCGGTATACGCTCCGAAGTATTGGATTCAGTTCATTTATTTCAGGATGGATGAAGTTCAACAGTAGTCCGATTATGACATAGATACTGATGCAGATTACTAATATCATTGGTTCTGGTTTGAAGTAACATAAGATACACCGTTTTTATGGTACCCCTCGGGTAAATATCGGTGATCTATTGCTTGGGTATAGAATTACTTATCTTGGAGGTAAAGTGGCTAAATAGGTAAATGGAATTGTACTCACACTACAGTATTGCCAAGATCTATCCTTCATCTTAAATCAAACAGAACGTTAAGGATTCCATTAACTTGATTCCTGCTGGGTTTATGGCCTTGGGTTTTTCTAAATGAATTATCGACCATGGATAGAATTTGCTTAAACTCAATGGAAGCCTGGACTTCTACAATCGATAATAATACTTCTTTCCATAATCTGAGATTCATCAAACATATTTTAAGATCCTTCTCTTTATAATTGCGAAAATTGCCTGCATTCGAAATTATTCCAGAGATCCCATAAAAACTGCTGAGCCGATGCAATGAGTGATTCCCCTTTCCATAAAACTGCAATATATATCTGTTAATCATAAAACAATAAGGCTTTTCATATCGATCATGTATATAGAGTAGATTTGAAGTCTCAACTTCTGCTTGTTCTGTTTTTATTAGTCGGTACGGATAGCTTAGAAGCTGCGATTTCTTATCAGAGTGTTCAATGTTCTTTATTGTTTCATCCAGATCGGAATGAAGGTATTTATTAAGGAACCTTACTAATCTTTTTTGTGCCTTAGGATATAAACGAAATCCTGCAAAACCAGACAGGTCAGCTCTGATAATTAGGGTGTACAGAAAAAGTCGAATCAAATACACATTAGCATTTTCTAAAGTGATTATGCAAAGATCATTGCATTGATTGAAATCTTCCGTTTTCCTATCAATATGATTTAAGAAATACTCTTCAATGGTACTAAATCGTTTCTCACAATCACGGCACCACATATTGTCTACTGTGATTGGATTTATTTGATTTCGTATTTCATCCTCACTGAGATCTCGACCGATTGTTTCAACTATTTTCTCAGGCTTTACCTCTCGACCAAAATATGGTTTCGGGCTATTTAATACTCGAATTTTCCAAATAATTTCGTGATCACGTGTATTTGAACCTTCATCAAAGGCTGATGATATCATCCATGCTGGGAAAATATGAGCCCCTGTTTGATTAGCTTCATTTGTTTGACATATTCTGCATTTAGGCATAACGATAGAGAAATAATAAAATAAACAGGCTTTGAGGTAATGCTAATTGCACAAGGTTATTTTTGAGTGTTTATTTTGGCCTTGGTCATGTAGGGATAAAATCCTTGATAGATTTCATCCACTGCTGTTTTGATTTCTTTAAATGCAGCCTTTTCTAAATATTTTTTAGGAATATCCTTCTCAATCTTTTTGTGAAGATTATAGAAGAAATCAATATTATCTGCTTCAATGCTAACTTTATTTTCATTTTCAATCTTCACTATCTCTCTACGAAGACGGAGAGTAATCATATTCATTTCTGGATATTTCAATAAAACATCCAAATAATAGGGATTATCCATAAATAGAGCTAAGTCATTATTTATTGATTTCAATTCTGTTAATTGATGAGTCCTATCAATTGATTCTCTTTTTGTTCTTACACTTTTGGGACCCTGCTCAACTGAATTATAAACATTTAAGAAGTATCTGTTTGTGATGTGAAATAATTGGTACTTGCCTTTTTTGTATTGATTTCTTAGCGTTTGTTTGGATACATATAAGGCAATGCTCACAGATAACAGAATGCCCAGCAATGGAATTATTATATCCTTGATATAAATGATATTATTCATCGTATGGTATACAGCACTCATTTATTCAATCTCAATTTTATCAATCTATCTGTCTCAGCAGGGGTTTCTATGATTTTATGGTAGTGATTAAAGGCTACTTAAACACATCAAATCTGGACCTAACGTAACGAGCAATTTCTCGAGTGGGTAATGCTGGGGACGAATTACCACTTCTTAAATAGAATTTCTCGGATTTTATTCCATGATTGTCAACAATCTCAGTGTACAATGGATTATTCCCAGCCTTTATTTCTAAAACACATATCTCGTTATCATCAACCACTGGAAAGGTTATATAGAGATTGTTAGCTGCAAATTCAACGCCATAAGTTTTATTTACAAGATTGCGTAAATGCAGCTCAAATTCATCCTTGGAACCGTCCTTAAAGGTATTATAATCATTGTCCAGTCCTATGATCTCCATGTCATCTGTAACTCCCATAATGAGTGTCCCACCTTGCCCATTACTAAATGCAGCAATTGTTTTTAGGATAACATCTTCAAGAGTTTTATTCACCCTTCCTTCTCTCATATCATAACGAAGAGTGGTCTTGAACTCAACGTGATGATTCTCTCCATTCTGAATCATTTCCTCCAGATCAATATCCATGTCATCTTGGACAGTTTCAGTGATATTGTCAAGAAAATCATTCAATTCTGCAGCTAATAATTTCCTTCTTGTTTCAAGGAATTGCTCAAAGTTGTCTAATTTCCATAGCTCTTCATCTTCGGGAATAGATTGTAGTTTCAGTCCTTCTGGAAACTTCTCCCTGACCTCGTGTAGATAGCCTTCAGCCAATTTTGCTGATTTCGTTCGGTTTGCAACTTTTGTTAGGACTGCTCTATTAGTAATTTCCTGAGCTAAGGAGTATTTGATTCGATTATTTATATCGTATCCACTCTCTTTTAGAACGGAGTAAGGAAAAATATGATCATATTCAAGAACATAGTTTTTACCCATGTTCTGTCTAAGTGAGATGCCCGTGCTTAAACACTTTGCCCCCTTGCTTTTAAAATACCATTTCATTAATCCCCACAATGGGTGGCTTACACCAGCCCCTAAAAACTCATCTTTGTCAATCGGAAGTTTTCGTTCACTTTCAATTACTGTGATAAGTTTATCGAAAGGATTTGATTCATTGGCTATGACTTTTAGATCTTTTTCTAATTTCTGCGGTAATTGACTTATATATCGTTGTCTTATTTGAGAATAATAGAACCACTTAATTGCTTTCTTAATTTCTAACTGAGACATCTTATCTTTCCCCTTTTCAAAGGCATAAACGATGATTGGTATAAGAGCATAGATGCTGTTTATCTCCTTGGAATGATCAATAAATGCATGGCTTTTTAGGACGTTGAATACGTAATCCAGGGTATCCTTACTTAATACTTCCCAGACTTCTTTGATTTGTGGTAAATTATCAGCAGTATGAAGCCTTTCCATCTTGGCTCCTCCTTTGTGAATAACTCCTAAAAGAAGGTATATTAGAAAATCAAGGTGTAGTACCCAACCAGACTTCTCAAGCTCTCTAAGCTTAGATTTCAATAAATCCCTTGCTTCGGGCCAATAACCAGATATCTGAGCAAGAGCTAACTCAGCGTCAGTAAGATTAACCCCACTTGCATTTACAATATAGAAAATATCAATAGCATCTTTAATGGACGCTTTCGTGGGTATTATTTGTTCAATGAAATCTCGATCCTTTATTCTTTCAATAGATTTAATATTGTCATCAATCTTGTACTCCTGGCTCTTGGGTATACGTTCCACCTCCAACTTCTCTTCTAATCTTTCTACGATGTCCCTTAATCTTGCCTTACCCTGGAAGATATCAGTGATATGAACCCATAGAGGATTATTCTGCATTGCAGTTTTCTTATAATACTCGAGTTCGAGACTTTCAACATTTACATATAGATTCCTTATATCATGAAGGATATCCTCCTCGGTATAGTAAGGAGGTATTTCACCTCTTATCAACATGTATAGGGTGGTTATCCGTTGCTGTCCATCAAGGATTAGCTTAACAGCACCCTGTTTTTCATTATACTTATGTTCCCCTTTAAGCTCGGGTGGATTGTTGGTTTCCCATGTGAGCATAGTGCCTGTGGGATAATCCTTAATTAAAGAGCTAACCAATTCTTTTGCATTTACCTTTTTCCAAACATATTCTCTTTGGAATGCTGGAACAAACAGTTGTTTCTCGTCTATTTTGTCAAGAATCTGATTAATTTTCATGGCCTCATTGGTTTACAGATGGTCTAAAAAGTATCTATTGGCATGTATTCTCTTTGATTCGTTGATCATTCTAATTCGATTTTGTCAATCTCCTTCATCAATCTATCTGTCTCTGTGAGGGCAACAATGATTTTCTGATAGTGAAGGATGTCTTCATATGACAATTGCCTTCCTCTTCGATCCTTTAGCCATTTTTGGGCTGGTTGATATCCACCAATGTAAAACTCCCAAGCCATCTTCGGAACTCCTTCAAAATATTGGACATCGTTGATCCATATTTTAAATTCCTTATAGACAGGATGATCTATTTTATTGTCTCCATCAATTGGGTAGGTGGTAATATAGGCATCCAATTTGTGACTTTCAAAAATATGGATTCTCCTTAATTCTCCGCCTAATTCCACAAGTCTCCAGAATGATTTTTGGTTTGTTGGATATGGAATTCTTGGGAAGTCAATTTTTAAGAATTCTTTATATCTCTCTCGATAGGTTGGGCAATATAATGTAGCATAAATATAATCAAAGAGGTGAATAGGAGTAAATACTCTTTTTCCATCCTCAATCTCATGTGAAAAAGGTAGACCAATCTTTACCTCAATGAAATGAATTAGATCGGAATTTATATTTGGGATTCTTCTGTTGACACTTATTTCTTGTTGCTTATTATTCTGATCAGCATAAAGATACAAAGGAAAGTGATAAGATTGAATTGTTCTTTCTGCACTTTTCATTTCTGACACTGTATTGGTCACGAAATAACTGTCAATGGAGTTGGATTTATTTTGGCGACTTAATAACAGAGCAACATTGTCTTTTGAAAGCATATGTTTCATTGTATCGAATCGCGGCCTACCTAAAAACCCTCCTGATACTTGGTTAAGTAATGTATATCTAATATCAAATGGCTTGACTAATATACTAATAAGATCATAGTTTTGAGATAGGACATCTTTTTGTGCATCCTCTAATTTCCAAGTGCCATCTTTTATTCCATATTTCAATCTTAAATCATCTATAGTTAAATTTTGAAAATCCTTCTCAATTTCTAGTATTTCATGATGAGTAAACTGAATTGTAAGAGAGTCATTCTTTGTTTGGATACCAGTGTTTCTATTAATAAATAGTTCATTAAGGTGGAAAAAACTCAAGTAGGTTTTTTCCTTCTTAAAATCTTTTGGAATAAAAAAATGATACGGCTTCCTATCTACTATTTTAGTCCATTGTATTGATGTAAGACTGTTACCTGATAAAAATTCATATTTACTATCTCGTTTGCCATAGATATCGGCATAGTAAACCTCACAAGGATCTTGGTTTTTTAAATCATTGTGCTTTACAAAAACACTAATTGAAACGCCTGTCTTAATATCAAATACATTTTGATCTATACTACCATCTGGCGCTGTTTCTCCTTTGTTGGAATCTCCATGGAGGTTGAGAATATGAATCCTATCAAATGTTGTAATCAGACTATTTCTCATTTGACGATGAGTGACACCGTCTAAGAAACTATTACTTGATATATAAGCCAAAATCCCTTCCCCATTCTTCTCTATGAACTGTTGCCCATACCTAATGAATTTTATATAATCATCATCAAGATTCAGCTTCTTTTCATTCAACCCTTTTTTATACTCACTAATTAATGTTTGAATCCACTCTGATTTATTGGAACTACTTACTGAATAAGGAGGATTACCCAAAACAACCATAACAGGAGTATCTCTTTTAATATGATTGGCTTCATTTGCTTCATGACTAAGCCAGCCAGCAAATAAGGTTCCAGTATCAGGATGGTGCTCTTCGAGTGAGTTAGTTAAGTATATATTGTATCTCTGGTTCTTCCGGCTTTTATATCCTGTTTCATTCAACAACATATCCAACTTCAGATGAGCCATTGAATAGGAGGCCATGAGTAATTCAAATCCGTTGAGTCGAGGTAAGAGGTGTTCCTCCACATAACCACTCCACGCTCCCTGCATTGCATTGAAATTGTTGTTATATATATATT
>SDBT01017300.1_pt1 | contig 11393 bp, 25 predicted proteins | sample 2277101 | NCBI WGS metagenome assembly SDBT01 (sample SAMN10404973, study PRJNA504765) | marine sediment metagenome | isolation source: marine sediment core GS10_PC15, 103 cmbsf | place: Arctic Ocean: Southern Knipovich Ridge | collected 2010 | reverse complement strand
TTTCAAGCCGTAACGTGGCCAGATTTTGCCGAGGATGATACTACATCTCCTGCGACTGCCTTGTTTATCTCGTTACATACAGCAGATCCAGGTGAAACTGGCACGCAAGTTACCAGTGAGGCTACATATACGTCTTATGCAAGACAGTCAGTAGCTAGAACTACTGGTGGTTTCGCAGTTAGCGGCAACACTGCTGATAATGTAGCGGCAGTCACGTTTCCAGAGGCTACAGGAGGTTCTGAGACTATAACACATTTTGGCATAGGTCAGAATACTTCTGGAGCTGGTAGCTTGTACTTTTTTGGTGCCCTTGATTCAACCTTAGCTGTAAGTACTAACGTACAACCTGAGTTTGCTATCGGCACATTGAATATTACACTAGATTAATGAAACATATCAATACTACTCTATCAGAGCTAAGTGAAAGATATACACAGGCTCGTAAAGATCAACCCTTTACACCAAGAGCCGCTAACTTAATAAGAGACTGCTTAATATATATCAAGCAGCTTGAAGAAGAGGAATCAGATGAGCTACAATCAGCAACAGGTTGATACCCTAGGGGTTGAGCGAACAGCTGATCCACTAGGATTAGGATACTCTGGTATGACTGATCAGCAGTTTGCTGATAGCATGAATGGAGAAACAAGGACTCGAGAGCGTGTAAGTATGAGCGCTGGAGAGATAATGGAGCAGATCGACAGTGCAGAGTTCATAGCTCTGACAGCAGGCGATAAGGCTAGAGTTGATAGGGTTCTAGGACTAGGTGCTGAAGTCATCATAGGTCCGGGTAACAGTCATAACGCTGTTCAAGAGCTTATAGCAACCTTTGGCGGTGGCTCCACTACAATAACTAATCTCGCAACTTTACGAGATGCGGAACAGATAAGCAGAACATCAGAGTTAGGTATACCTTTCGTTAGTACATCTGTTATCTCGAGGATTGTATAATGGCCGTTACAACAGTTACATACGCAGCTGACGAAGCTATTGCGGTAACCGAATGGGATGCTACCTTAGCAGCGGGTCAATTTGCTACCAGCGCTATCTTTAGTAACACTACCAATCTATACGTTGACGTACTATTAGGTGGTATCCTAGAATTAGACGCTACGACTCCAGTCGTTGGTGATACTATGGATATCTATATAGCGGGTCAGTACGATACAGATACTGCTACTGATATGACTGGGGGTATTGATGCATTATTCGATGCCGCAACAGAAGAGGCAGCAGATACAGCGTTTGTGTTAGCTAATCTTATATTGTTAACATCAGTAGCAATTCAAGCCACCTCTACATTTGGTGATGCTGGCTTCCATTGGGGACCTGTAGGTGTAGCTCAGTACTTTGGTGGTATTATGCCTAAGGCTTTCATGCTAGTCCTACATAACAACACGGCTGGTACAATGGCAGCAGGACCGGATGTTAATGCGGTAGGTATTACTTACACGAGTACATAATCATGGCAGATGCCGAAGGTGTATATCTAAGACAGTTTCTTCTAGCGCCGTTTGTCGAAGCGTTTGAGGACGGCGAAGCGGACACCGCGAGTACCTCGTACACACTCAACATCCCCAGTTCAAGGGGGGATTATCTAGTTGCACATATTGGCGGCGATCAAAATGACCGAGTATTGACTTGGCCCGCTGGGTGGCTTGACGTTGGGACATCCATCCGGGGTGGTGCAGTACTTGAGACTCGTGTTAAAAAGTATGCGGGTGAATCATCGATTGTCATCACCTCTGATACTAATAGCGAGGCTGTTTGGAGAGTTACCCGTATTCGAGGGGCAATAGATCCTGCTATACAAATGCCCGATTTTGGCGCGGCGACGGGTAACAGTACTAGCGCAGATCCACCAAAGGTAAGGGCTACTTCACCCGGCAACTTCTTATCCTTAGCGGGTTATGGAGCCGATGGCGGAGCGCGGTTTGCAATAGGTTTTCCAGTGGGCTATATAAACACAGGGGGGGATTCTACCGGGGCTGGTGGTACGTCATGTCATGGTGCTTGGGCGAACAAGCAAATCACTGGTAAATTTGTTGAAGATCCGACCACCTTCACAATTGACACTGCCGAACAGTGGGCCGCGGTAACTGTACTGATTCCTGCTGCGCCAACTGTTCAACGAATCCCCACCGGCAAGGCCGCAGCGGCAGGACCTAGCCAGATAACAGCTACCGAAGCTATCATCTTCGGAGAATCAGCTAATATCGTTGGTACAGGACTGATAGAGGCCACTGAGGCAGTCGTCTTCGGTGAGTCAGTAAACATAGTAGGACGTGGGGCTATAGAGGCTACAGGAGCCCTCACATTCGGAGAGAGTGCAGACATAGGGCCTAGCTCAGGTCTAATAGAAGCTACTGAAGGTGTTACCTTTGGAGAGTCTGCTAACATCCTTGGTAGGGGTGTTATAGAAGCTACTGAACCTGTAGTATTCGGAGAGTCTGCTAATCTAATCGATGCTAATGCAGGTGTCTCTCTTATCACAGCCACTGAAGCGGTAGTTTTTGGAGAGTCAGCTAACATACTAGGTCGAGGTTTAGTAGAGGGTACTGAACCCGTAGTGTTCGGTGAGTTAGCTGTCCTTATAAATACTACTAGACCTATCACAGCTACTGAACCTCTGACGTTCGCTGAGTCAGTTGACATCTTAGGTAGAGGGCTAGTCGAAGCAACTGAACCATTAACGTTCAGTGAATCAGTTAACATCACAGGTGTAGGACTCGTAGAAGGTTCAGCTGCAGTAGCATTCGCTGAGTCAGCTAATCTAACACCTGTTTTCACTGTTACATTAGCTATACTACAACAACAAGTTAAAGATCTGGAAGCATTAATGTTTGCAGATATCATTCAACCATAAAGGAAATACAATGGCTATCAGTGCCAATATTCAACGACTTCGGCAGCTTTCTGATGTTGCCACAAATGATTCCGATAAAACTATTACCGCTGCGCAAAGCGAAGGCTTTCGTATACTCAGTGGTAATGTAAATCTTATAACCACAGCCACTGCAGGAGCCAGGCAGATGGAAGTACATGTCCGTGATGCAGCGGGTGTTATCGTCTATAAGGTATCAGCAGGTACCACTCAGATAGCTAGTCTAACACATGACTATACTTTGCTACCTGGAGGTGTAAGGAATACTACACTAGTGAACAGTGAACTTATTATTCCACTACCTATAGATCTCGTAATGCTCCCAGGTTGGGATATTAGAGTATTCGATAGCGCAGCAATTGATGCAGCAGCTGACGATATGCTAATACAACTGGTTGTAGAAGAAATCTTCTGACGTTTAGTTAACGTTTAGTCAGCAAGGTACCCCCTTCCCGCCTTGCTGACAAAAAGAAACCCCGGCCACCTTGCGGTAGTCGGGGTTTTTTCATGCCTTTAATATGCAGTCTAGTATACCAGGCTACTCAAAGGCGGGCCTTCTATTCAACACCCTCATGGGATGCTCCGACTTTCACGGCATTGGCCAAACGAGGTTGCTTCTGTTCTTTGCCCGTGCTAGCAGGGGTGATCACAGGTGCGTCTTCTGACGGTTATTCCACCTCGAAGCAATGTGAGAGTGCCCGCCCCTCTGTTACTCTCTTGATACCTCCCGATCTACTAAAGGGGATAGAGGCGGAGTCTCGGGGCGGGACTTAAGCTGGAGGGCGTACTGGGAAGGAAGCTCATGCACGTTACATTGCTATCCCCTAACGACAAACGCCCTTGCCGATGCATTTAGTCGCCCCCCGGCGGAGGTGAGAGAGGAGTATCCCCTTCCTTGGGGATCCTCGGCCGGGGGACGTTATCGTCGTCTAGGTTGGTACTCTAGATGAATATGATCTGGCTCTAGTACTACATCAAAGTCTATGTTGAGTTTTTCTTTGATTTTATGTCGTACACGTTGCTTATCCTCGGCTCTAAGCGTTCGCGTTCTAAGGTCGACCGCGTTCCCCGAGTAATGGAGACTAGTAAGAGCATGATTGCTATCGTTGCTGCTAGTCCAAACCATATCCACATCATACTCATTATATACCTCATTAGCCATCATTAGTCCTACCACCATTTGGGGTACCAGATCTGATAGGCTTACGTTATCATTCTTTAATTTCATACCCATACTCCTCCATCTCTGCCTTTAAGGATGATTCCATAAGATCCTGTATTACAGGAGAATGTATTGCAGCTATTAGACCTTGATAAGTAATAAAGTTTTGTATTACAAATGGCCCACCTTGTCTGCCTGCCTGCATGTAGAACATTATTTCTCGTTCCTCACTATGGGTACATCTACATATTTGTTCTGAGTTTCGGACCAGTATTGAAAGACTGTTATTGTATTCACGCCGAACCATCTTTCACGGATGAATCCGAACGGAGTATTTACATTATCCTTCTTCGTGAACGGCCTCTGCTTCCACCTCAGGCTCGGTTCTTTTTTCTTGGTCGCCATTACTTCCCTCCTTGAGAGTCTCTAATATTGAATCTACGTTGTACTCAGCAGCTACTAGCTCCCTTCTCTCGGGATCTATCTCTGCAAGTAGCATTTCGAGTGCTGTAATTACATCTTCTACTTGATAGTTTTCCATCTCTGGACTCCTTTATTTTGATTTGCGTTTATGTTTTATCTTGCCATGTTTGGGGTGGATGAGACCGGTTTGGTTACTGCTATGTCGCTCCCAATAAGCGGCCACAGAGCGGAGGACGTCTTCATTAGATCCTGGAACGCTTCGGGCCCAATGATAAATTTTACCCTCTGCTCTATTACAGTTCCTGCATAACGTTTCTCTAATGGCCCCTGTGGTGTGGTCGTGATCCAAGCATGGTGATTTGACCTTCCTATGACAGATCGGACAAATGCCTTTCTGTTTCTGTAAGAGTCTTTTTCGTATGATTTTAATATCGAGCGAGGTGAGCTGTTTGGTACTTTCATCAGTCATCTTCCTGTTCTTTTACTATATCGTAACTATTGCATCCAACACAACTAGGTTCTTCATCGTTGCTATAGTAATAAGGGAATAGCATCACACGTCCACAACTTCCACATCTCCATATGTATTCCATCTTAATCCTTAAAGGTAAACATACATTGATTCTTATTTTTGGGACAGCCATAAGCCTCCCACTCCCCACCGGTATTACCGCAGCTATCACAACGGGCCTCTTTATGCCGATTATCGAACGGGCCAGTACGTACGGTATACTTTAATCCGTCATGTTCTACTATCTCTGCAGCATGCATTGGTGTATCTATATCCATCTTAATCCTCTACTACAAAAAAGATTGAACTGCCTAAAGACTCATTACATGGTACACATACCACCTCACCTGCCTTGTAGAAGTCACCGTCGTTCGCTATCAATGCGAACTGGTTAGCCCCACAGTCAGGGCAAGCGTACACATCACAGTTAATTTTTTTCTGGTATCGTATCTCTAACACCATCGCACCCTCTCTTTATATCTTAACATACCCACAATTAATCCCTGTATTAGTCTCTGGATTTAAATCGCCGTTAGAGTCATGAGTTAGAACTATTGGGCCTGCATCAATGGCTATACGTGCATTTAGTTGGGTGGCTACGGGTGTCCTGTGTTCTAGGTAGCTAACACCAGCGTGAAAGCCTAGCCAATCTCCGAAGATAGACCATCGTTTGGTAAGAGCAATCTGTAGTTGTTCGTGGTAGCTAATACTCCAATCTGTATCTTGTATAGTTTTGGTGAGCATCACCGCTGCTGTTGCGTCCTCGGTGCGGTCTCCTGGCATGCATGCACCTATGTGTGGTTGCCATGTACAGCTAGATAATACCAGGCAGCTGATTATTAAGTTGATCAGTAAGATCTTTCTGCCTGTCGTACCAATCGTCATCCTCATCTCTAAGCATCCAAAGAAGCTTCCCATTTTCACACATGAACATGTCCCAGTACGTACCGAATCTTAATTCATATTGTTCTTTGACAATTTTGAAACAATCAAGTTCATTCTCCGCTTCACGGACTCTCTTAACGAGGCTAGATTTATACCCAACCCCGTACAAACCTGGTATGTTATCCACAGAATCGCCAGTAAGAAGCTGACAATAATAAAACTTAGTTCCATATAATTTATCCACATCTATTACATGACGCTCGGCTTTCTTAAGCTCAGGCCAGAATATTTTAGCTAGGTCTACGGTCTTAGTATCCACTGAATTAAAAAAGGACCATGAGTAGTGTTTACCTGGCACCATCATTAGGTCCTTATCTCTTGAGCATATCACTGTGTCTACCATTACACCATTGATCAGGTGAGGCGCAGCTACCTGTGCTATAGCGATAGCATCATCTGCTTCGTAATTGTCTACTACAATGGCATCTCGTTCGTCTCGTAGGAAGTTATACACACCCTGATACCAGAACGGGCGATCACCCCTGTTCCGCTTTCCTTTATATGGACGGATGGTAGCTACAAGCTCTCGGAAGTTATCAGTACCAGTCAGGTAGCCTTGCCAAGAGATAGCCTGCGCGGCATTGATGATCTGGTCTATCCTGGAATTTACCCTGTGTTCGACTAGTGTCCAGTCCAGAGGCTCGCCCTCTTCGTCCTTAGCAGACCCCATCTCGTAGCATAGAATGTCAAGATCTATCAGGGCATGCATAACAGAGTGCAAGGAAGGGAGCACAGAGTACTAGTACTACCGCCCCCTCAACTATCCTTGCTCCTTCTTCAATGTTCATAACTCTTTAATATCCTTTGATTCACATATAGGGCAGTTGGATGGTACACTATCTTCCCATTCATGCCCACATACTTTACATAGATAAGTCATGACGCCTCATCCAGTAGAAGATGTACATCAGTGGCGCCACAGGTAGGACAAAGGAGAGGATAGGGTTCTACCCTACCGAATGTTATTTCACAGTAGTTACATCGGTAAAGCATCGTCTGGCCCCTCTTCACCCTCTATCATATGTACCATCTCTTCCATGGCGGAACCACGATAGTTCACAGCAGGTAGAATCTTACCATCTAGGCTACCACGTATCAGATTCTTTTGGAAGTTAGATATCATCTCCCATACTTCAGGATCAGGTTCAAGCCATCGTAGCCAGAACAACTTAGTATCTGCCTCAGCTACAGGTATGCCCTCTATTAAAGCTGATATCTGTTTGATCTTCTGACGGACAGGGTCTTTCTCCTTCTCATGTTCTACGTGTATCTGACATGTCTCATCAAGGAACCCCCCTAAGTTCTGAGCGTTAGGATTCAGAGCGTTCGTGTAGTCTCTCATGAACCCTTTATCTGAGCTACTGATGTTGATACCATAGCCATTAGAGATATGGGCTTGCTTCTGTTCTCCATTGTATTCCATCGTAACACCGGGTACACTAAGAACTATCACTGCCTTAGGTACGACACCGTAGCGGGAGCTCTGATCCCCAAGTTCAATTATACGCACACAACGTGCAGCATGTGGGCCCTCGGGTATCAGCTCTCTTTGGAATGAATCAGGCTTGCTCGGGTTGAACTCCGCCATCATGCACCTCCAATAGGTTAGTAGCCTCTACCTTCACATCGGGTAGGAGTTCTATGCCAGATACAATCTGTGCTACATAGTAGTCTTGCCGTGCTCTGAACGCCATCTTCTTGGCCCTTGTTACAGCTTCGTCTAGTGTTTGATATCTATGGTCCTCGGCGTACCAAGCGTTGTCAATCGCTTCGTCTAGGACTATATACATTCCTTTATTGCTCATCTTGAGTCTCCTTTTGTTCAATGTATTGTTGTATGTCTGCTATTTGAATCTCAACATCCCCTGAGGGAACAGTCTTTATGTACTTACGTACCTCCATGATGTACCATTCAGCACCCCAAGGGTTCTTCTTTGTACGTTTGATGGCCTCTGCTTCCGCCTCCTGTATACTATAGAAAGAATCCTTACTACCTCCACGGTAGTAGCCTTCAATAAAGAAAGGCTTTAGTTCTACATCTTCCTCTGTGTTCCAGTCTTCTACTTCTATCAGTTCGAATGTTCCCATCTCTTTTACTCCATCTATAAATCTATTGAATAGTTTGTTATCCATTACACTTTAATGCGGGTCTAGTTTTGCCAACCAAGTGGCAACCTGAGACTGAAACGTTACTGACTTTTGTTGCTTCTGTTAGCCCACAAACTGAAATCTCTTTTAAATGATCTGAGACTTTTGTATTCAGGATAGCTATGATAGCCTTACCTATTCCTTCAGCCGCTATCCCTGTCTCCTTCGTCTGTCCTATGTGTATCATTGCGTCCATTATATTCGCTCCTAATATATTTAGTTTTATCTCTATGTACTTGCGTCAGTCTGCCTTGTCTCTTACGTGCGGTAGACTTGCCAGTAGTTAGGGGTGACTTGGTTATTGTGAATTGCATGTAATACGTCCATTAATATATCATCTGGTACTAGTACTTGTACTATATAGAATTGTTTAGCAGTTGTTTTATCTTTAATCTCTGTTATGTTGGACATCTTATTCTCCTTATCGTTCTTCCCAACGACATGACCAGTTACTTGGGTTTCTCCAAGCCCAAGCTGCAGGGTCTGATTCAAAAGGACCCTTCTCGAAGCCATCTTTGTGTACTAAAAAATATTGAAATTTATTCAGTGTGTCTCTGCCCATGTTTTGCCTACCTTAATTTCTGGTTCTTGGGGACATCTTAGTTCTAGGGTGGCGGTGGCTATCTCGAACGCTTTGTGGATGGCACTATCGAGCGCATCACATTCATCGATAGGGCACTCCCACTGCGCTTCGTCATGCATATCGATAACCTTGAATGCCTGGAGATCTTTAACTAGATCATCCAGTATACAGGCGACAGTCTTCATGTAGATAGCCCCGCCACCCTGTATGAGGGTGTTAAGGGGTGATACTCTAGGTCTACAATACAACCTACGTTTGTCTAGGCTAATCAGGTAGCCCTTCGAGCCAGCCTGCTTAACTCTGTTAACGAGTACTTCAAATCCAGGGATCGCTTTGTACAACGCTTCACGAATTGCGCGGCCTTCCTCTTCTCCGCCTCCAACAATTGATCCGAGCTTTCTATCTCCTGCGCCATAGATAAGAGCGTAGTTAATAGTCTTTCCAAGCTCTCTATTAGAGGATCCAGCTGCTCTAGCAGCCAGGGTATGGGCATCTCGTTCTCTGTCTCTTGTAGTAACTCTATCGACATAGCTTTTATCTCCAATGTAATGCGCTAGTATACGTAGCTCTAATGCAGCTGCGTCATACCCCACTAATCGTTTCGTGTCGGGAACTGTAAAGAGAGATCTCAATTCTTTCCCGTAAGGAGAGGTCATCCGAGGTATGTTCACTATCCGGGAGTGTCTCATCCTTCCAGTGGGAGTACCACACGGGTTCCCACCGCCATGTATTCTGCCATGGTTGTCCACTAAATTCACTAGCCCCGTAGCTAGAGAACGGCGGTGGCTCAGTACATTCCTCTTTGATATGTTCTCTCCAATCGGGCCCACTTTCTTCACCGAGTCGTCTAACTTGGGAGCGCCAGTCGGGGTTGTTCTTTCGGGTATCCATCCTAGTTCCAGTAATAGTTTCTTTTGTTCTTGTTTAGATTCTAAGTTACAGTGATCATAGTTAACGGTGTCAAATGGACCAACAATAGTACTGTCGTCAATCCCGAGCTTAGTGCACACGATTCGAGTGCGCTTCGCAAGTTCCCCGTTGATTTTAAACGGAGTTCTAATAGACGGTCCACGTTCCACGCGCCGGCCAACGCTATTATTAATACTATTATCAATTGTATCCAGTTCATTATCCCACTCCTGTATCAGCTGTATAGCGGCTTGTATGTTGAAGAGGAATCCCGTGTGTTCTTGCGATGCAATGATTCTTGCAAAGTGTTGCTCAGTTCGAAAGGCGTCCACTCCCCAGTCTTCATGCTCCTGTCGTAGTAGGCTGTAGACTCTTCGATTGAGGCTAACATCCCTCTCGCAGTACTCACGCATCTCGATGCTGTAGTTATCGAATTCATTAAACTCACCTTTGCTGAATCCAAGCCTCTCCCCCCATGCCTTGAGAGAATGGCCACTAGATCTGTCGGGGTATAGCAGTCGAGAGAGGACAAGCGTGTCTGTAAGTGCTCCAGTGTACGTGAAACCGCCAAGCTTTTCAAGGACAGGGAGGTCAAACTGTATGATATTGTGTCCGATGAGCTCGTCTGCTTCTCTGAGCCTTTCGACTCCGGCTCGAACTCCGAGGTCTCCGAGTTGTCTGGGTCGTGCGTCATAGTATGTTCCTATTTTCCTTGAGTCTACATCCTGTATGGAGATACAATGGATGGTATGGACATGTTCAAGCCAATCACCCTTGGTGAAATCAATTGGGTTTGTCTCTATGTCAAAGACAAGCTTCATTCAGGTCGTTCATCTCTATAGTAGGGTTCAAGTTCTTCACCACACTCAGGGCAGTACACTAAACGATGATGTCGATAGCCCTCGTCACCACAATTAAGACACTTATAAAATCTCATAGTTCATATACTTTCTTCGCCTCTAGTCCTAGATATCCTTCGGACTTAGCTCTCCAGTCAGAGCAGAAGTGATCTGGTTCCTCGTAATGTTTGAAGCACCACTCCTCAGCCTTGCTAGACTTTTTGAAGTCGCACTGATCGCAGTCGTTCGGACAGCTCATGTTCTTCCTTCCATTGTTCATAGCGTAGATCTCTTACACCAGGAGCTCTTAATTCTAATTGCTCTTCATGATACCAAGCACTACCCCCGTGGTTACGTATGTATAGATGATAGATATTTCTAAGTGGTGCGCCCTCATTTCCGTAGGCTTCTTCCCAAGTATATAATACTATACCATGCTTACCATCTTCATCATGAAAGTGCCAGTCGTACTTGATATATACGTAGTCATGCATATGGAATTTTTGTTTAGAAAACGGGATCATGCTGCTACCCTCATCCTATAATTACGGGAGTTCATCTGTCCATGTATTCTGTTGCTATTGCGTGACATCCTTTATCGCCTTCTTCAGCATGTTCTTACAATCAAACCACCCATGTGAGTACGCATTCTTGACTTCATCTAGGAATAATCGTTGTGCCTTCTCCTTCTGATGTTTATAATCTTCAGGGGTAGGGTTCACACCCTTCAGTTTATCTACTAGCTCTTCAAGACGACTCTGTCCTGTTAGCCCTTTAACTATGTCTTCTCCAGTAGTCATAGTCCTAGCTTCTTCTTCAGTTTCTCGGCCTTCTTCAGTGTTGCAGTCACACGCTTGTACTCCCACTGTCCGTAGTAGTACCCACCGTATCCGCTAAGGCCGCTAGTGAATCCTAGTAGTGCCCAATATAAGTAATCCATTTAAAAATCCTTGTTAGGTTCTAAGTATCTACCCGTACTCTGATCATAA
>SDBT01017299.1_pt1 | contig 11393 bp, 24 predicted proteins | sample 2277101 | NCBI WGS metagenome assembly SDBT01 (sample SAMN10404973, study PRJNA504765) | marine sediment metagenome | isolation source: marine sediment core GS10_PC15, 103 cmbsf | place: Arctic Ocean: Southern Knipovich Ridge | collected 2010 | reverse complement strand
ATGAGCCCAATTCGATAACCGACTGCGCCACAAATAGCACTGCAAACGACGAGCTGCAAAAAGAGGGTAATGGGATGTGCGGTCATGGTGAATCCTTTTTGTGCGCCAAGAGTTCCTCGGCGTCGGAGACGATCTCCTTGAGAATCAAGACGGGGTTTTTCCCTGTATCGATGAGAGCGTCTTTACCCCTGTTCCAATCCGCGAGACGCTGCAAAATGGCGAAAGCTTTGGCGTTGAGATCGCCGTCCACCTGCTAGACATCCCATTCGGCCGCTTCGGCGAGGCGACGGCCAAATTCGTCCGCGGTCTTCTTGTTCATATCGATGTTGAGCCACACGTGCGTGTGCTTGGTGGATTGAACCCAAAGACGCAAATCGTCGGGGCGGTCGTCGGTATTTGAGAGCTGAAAAGATAAGGGTCCAACGACGCCTTTCTTGTAATGCATGCGGTCGTCGGTGATGGTTGTCGTCGAGGCGTTTTTGTATTTGCGGAGTCGATACGTCTTCAGCCCAGGCCAAACATCATAGCCACGGAGGTGAAAGAACGCGGCGGTCACCATATCGAGGTCGACGCCCTTGAGCGTGACGGAAGCGTCTAACCACCACGATGGTGCCCCGGTTCTGTGGATGCCAATTTGGACCGTTCGGATATTTCCATCGTCATATCCGAACTCAACGTCGGTGTAGTACCGTTTGGAAGGACGAGGTTTCCGCTTCTTTTTCTTCTTCGACATTTTCTACTCCTCGGATCTCCAACGAATCTCGTGATGCTCGAGCGTCATGATGTGAAACTCTAAAGGGTAATACGCGCGAAGTCCATCCTCGTGCAAGAGCCACATGGCTTTGAGTTTGGCGTGCAAGATCACGGGCGAGCAGCGCCAACAAGATGGTGGTCCTGATGCGACAGGCTTACCGTCGACCACCTTGACGTGGAGCATCTCGTACCCGACCAAGGGCGCGCCGTTCTTGAGCAGTGCGTCTTCTTCGGCGTGGATGCAGATCTTGTTGCACACCTTCCGACATTCTTTGGTGCCATCACACACCAAAGGGAGAGGGGGATGGTTGCAGCCGGTGACCGATAGGCCATATTGGCGGTGGAAAATGACGACGCCCCTTTTGGATTTTTGGCAGGGGGATGAGGCGGCAGCGATGGTCGCCGCCTCGAGGGCATCGTTTTCGGTGTATTGTTTCATCCTAGATCAGACCTACGAGCAATTCTTCAGGAGATGCCGGTAAGTAGGGTCGCTCAGAAAACTCTCGATGCGCCGCCTCGAGCATCGGTCGCCAATGCCCGAGGCTATCTTGGTGCATATAGGCGAGACGCAAGAGTGCGATGATGATTACGGGGTGTAAAAAGCCGATGACATCGGGCCTGGCAGTCCAAGATAAAAGGTTGTCGTACAGGTGTTTGATGTTGGCCTGATCGAAGTTGAGCACCAAATCATGTAAAGAGCCCACCAAAGCTTGGGCTTCTTTGTCGGTTTTGGCCTCTAATAATGCTTTGTGTAGGCTCATGTGGATCGTCGTCTACGAAAGCGGCTTGGAAAAGGTAAAGCCGCGAAAGAGACCTTCTTCAAGTTCGCCGCTTTCTTCGGCGACGCGTTTGGTGGATTGGTAGAGGGCATAGCGGAGGTCTAGAGAAAGAAAGTGGCGGCCATGGTCGGTGAGCGTGATGATGCTAAACAAGAGGTCCATGGGGATGGTGGAGGCGTACACGGAGGCATGGCGCATGAGTTCGTTGACCTCGCCCCAGCGGCTCTGCGTCAGCATGAGATCCAGGTTGTTGTATACGATATCGAGCGCATCCTCTTCGTCAGAGTCGTACGAAGCGCACGCGTCGGTAAACCATTTCGGTGGATTAGTCATTGAGCGTTAGTTGGCGCGTTCAGCATTGATGCGACAGATGTTTCGGACAGCCGATTCGAGATCGTATTGCGACCAGTTGCCTTCTAAATTCCATCTCGGCGGAACAGAAAGCCCTCGAGCTTTGAGCCCATCGATGGCCGCTTGGACGAAGGTGTGAGCGTCGCTATGGGTCAGCGAGACGGAGACGAACTCGATGTTCTTCTCATCGTGCGTAATGGTCCATCCCGTCTTTTTCAGGACCTCGATGTCTTTGTCTGCTGCGTGAAGCTCGTGATTGCAGTTACTCAAGGAGACTTCAAAAACCCAACACTCGTCATCGACGTTGTAAAAATTTCGTTCGACGTAAAAATCGAATGTTCCAATTCGAAAAGACTGCGCCAAAAACTCAGTAGGAACCTCGAGTTCCCGCGTGGCGCGAATCGTTCGAATGACGACGTCTTTGTGATTTCGATCTCTCGAGGTGAATCGCTTATGCAAGGAGAGTTTAGCCTTCATTTGTCCTTACTGCCCAATGTCTTGTCGACCCAATCTTTGACGATATCGTCGAGTCCGCTTCGAAGGTCTCCTAGAAAATCCGGACGCACGCGATGGACGCGCGTTAGAACGTGATCGACGAATTCTTGGGGCGGCCTGACGTCGTGACGTTCGATGTAGTGTACAAACCCCTCCGGCCACGCGTAAACCTTGTCGGTCAAACATGCCGAGTACATGTTGTAATCAGATGTATCGCAGTCGAAGCGACACCACGAATAGCCCATCCATTTTGCAAAAACGCGAATGTTGGAAAGTCCTCCGCGCAAATAAAAGGAAACGGTTTCACGCTCCAATGGGTCCCACGATGCGTCGACGTGATGTTTGGGGCTAGGGAGAAGTGTACTGGCATCGCCATCCCCCTGAGACCAATAACCAATGGCCTTGAGACCGGACTGCGGCCGATCCGGATGCTTCTCCAGGATCATGGGAACCTTGATCGTCATTCGCCGATGATGTTCTTGGTGTCGGGAATCGGAACCGCCGCTCGTAGGGTTTTCACCCACGCTTGTTTCTCGTCCGCTCTCGTCCGTTGCTTTTCGATTTCCCCTTGGCAGCGTTCGATGTCGCGGCGACGACCTCGTTCGAAGTCCTCGCGCGTAGGGATTTTGTCCCACCACGTGTACGGCCCCTCGTTCGACTCGATGACCTGATCCAGCTGCTTCAGCATCAGCCCCTTGACGCTCTCGTGATCTGGGCTGGGCGGCGTCCAGGCGTCAACCTTGACCTTCATGGCCTTGAGCTTGGTAACGGTGGTCTCGCGCTTTGCGTTAGCCTCCGCAAGCCGCGTCGCCGCTTCATCTGCTAAATGTCCACGGTAAGCATCAAACTCGGTGTCTGTCATCGCCTCGACTTTGGCGAGTTCAGCTTTCGTTTCTTCGAGTTGTTCGGTGTAATAATCACTGCGCGAATCGAAGTGAACATACACGTCATCGATGCCAGTATCGTGCTGGGTGATCTGTGTCGCACATGTCCACAAAAAGTGGGCGAAAGTACAGTCGTCGAGGATGGGGGCGGTGAGTCCAGTGATGCTCATGGTGGGCCTTTGAGAAGCTGAGGGGTTACCGACTCCGGTCGAAGCTCAGGAAGGTGAAGGGGGGATCGCCTTCGTGATATTGAGATCCGCTCAGTCGAAACGGAGAAGAATCGGCGGCGTAGTTGAAATAGGGGAAGAACGTGTCGCCCGAAACCACGCGATGCACCAACGTGAGATGCAGCTGCTCGACCCTAAACCCGTCGCCGCGTTCGATGTAACGCGAAAGCGCTTCTTGGTAGATTCCCTGTCCGCCGATGAGCCAAATGTCTTCGCAGTCGGAAGCTAACTCGAGCGCTTCCAAAAGCGTTAGGCTTACATTTTCGCGACCGAGATTCCATGCCGTCTGAGCCGCACTCGAGACGACGACGTTGCGACGTCCAGGAAGCGGGCGATACCTGTCAGGAATCGACTCCCAGGTTTTGCGCCCCATGATGACGGCATTGTTGCCGTTGCCTTTGGTGAGTTTAGAAAAGCGTTTGAGGTCTTCGGGGATGTGCCAGGGGATTTTCCCGTCGGCTCCGATGACGCCGTTTTGCGCGACGGCCACGATGATCTTGACGGCCATAACTACGGTTTTCCCTTCTTGTAAAGCGCTTCAGCTGCTTCATCTGCACGGCGCGTAGTGGCCTCGCTCATGTAGCCGAGGTCTCCGGCTCCGCTGACGGAGTAACCGATCAACTGGGCAAACTGTTCTCGGTCTTCTTGCGAGAAATCGCGGCGGGCGATGTGATTCATATCGAACGGGCCGTCGTCTAGCAGCATGCGAACGATCGCATTTTCTCGGAATCGAATGACGTCGCCTTCCCAGACGATCTCTTGCATAGGCCGCACAGCAGCCTCTTCATCGGTGACCTGGTTTTCATCTCCGTAACTTGGCATCTTTACTCGCTTTCGAGGGGTCGTTTTACACAGCATCGCGGACAAGAATCGACGGTCTTGTAGTACGTAAAGCCACAGTGGTGACAATCGTGAGTGCCAGCCGCTTCGGCTTCATCCTTAGCTCTTTGATAGCCAGGCATTGTGGTGACGTCATACTCACACCGTGGGCAACCCGGTTCATGATGACGATGCGCTGAGCAGATTCCCGACATGTTTTTCACGATAGCTTGTCGGCCGCCTTGAGACTGCGCCGCTTCATCTCTTGAAGCATGGCGGCGGAGAGTTTCCAAAAGATCGATTCCTTACCACCGAGGATGGCTAAAAATGCATTGAGAAAATGCGCCTTGACGAGTTTTTCGTCGGACATTTTGGCGACCGATAGCGCCATCTTTTCCTCGACCGGATGCGCCATCATGTCGATGTGGTATTGCGACTTCATCAGGAGTTTTGCAGCTCACGAATGATTTCGTTAGCCGTACGTAATTCGCAGTTGAGCATCACACTGAGTTCTTCAGCGTCGATATCGTGGACTCCGGCATCAAAGAGATGGTGGGCCATGGCCCTTGCTTCTGGCAGGTCTCGAGTGTTTTTTAGATGCTTCCAAAAAGGGGCAGCGCGCTTTTCGAACTCCTCTTCGTCTATCATATCGCTCGCGCGCTCGAGCTGGAGACATAGCCAGTATCGCGTATGAAAAAGCTCTCGAAATGCATCTGCGACGGCGCGGCGTTGTTGGGATGTTGGGTCTGGCATTTCGACTACCATTCAGCCGGGGGCTTAGGCTTGATCAAGATAGCACGGCCACAAGTTGGACAAGGGGAGTAGGGGTCTAGGCCGGCAGCGCGCCATTTTTCGGCCAGGGAATCCTTGGTGACGTTTTGGATGGTGGTGAAGATCTCGTCGTAGCGTGCATGGAGCTTTTTACGCTCGTGATAGTCGCGAGTCGCTGCGGCTTGATCGAGTATTTCGTTGGCCTCTTTGTTGAGCGCCTTGATTTCTTCTTCGGTCATCAGTTTGTCCCACACGCGCACGGTCCAGTAGAGATGGGAGTCAGCAAATGCCATCGGCGGTTCACATTTCCTGGCTTTGGTAGATAAAGCTTCGTCCAATGCTCTGATCTAGGCGGCATATCCTCGTTGCTCAACTCCAGTGTTTCGACGAGCGGACCCTCGTCACCTCGGTAGCTCACCACAGTCGCCCCAGTGGTACCCCAGGCCACGATGAGGACCACGTGAAGAGCTGTTCCAATCTCCGGATTCCACACAGTCAGCATGAGAGGGAGCAACTTTTTCTTCATCCCCGTTCTTTTCATACTGAGACCCAGGCGCTCTGCCACTGCTTGGGGATCGACCACCGCTCCATGCCGTGCCCCTCCCAGGTCCACCAGAGCCTCCCACTCGTCACTCGGATGTTCGGGCGACGGACGCCCGTGCCATCGAAGAGCGTTGCACATGGCGACGATTTGACAGTCGGCGTAGGGACCTTGTCCGAGATAAGCTCTGCTCACATGACTCATCATCGCGCCGCCTTGATTAGCGAGTAGTTGAGGTTCTCTCGCACGCGATCGTGCTGTGTCTTGGGAAGTTTACCGTCGGATAAAAGTCGTTCAAACGCATGGACTGCTTCGTCGTATTGCCCGACGCCGTAGGCTGCGACGGCGTATTCGTAGAGCATGCGCCAGTCGTAGATCGAATTTTCCACGTACAAGACGGCCTCTCGCGGGTGTGGAATAGCGATCGCTTTTTTTGCGATGGGGTATGATTTGTCGAAAGCTTGTGTTTTTCGGTAGTGTTCGCAGATCGGGTAGAGCGGTTCTGCGCGCAACGGTGCAGCGTCGTAGGCGTTTAGGTAGGCGCGTTCAACTTCGTCCCAGGGATGCTTCAGTGATTGTTTGAGGAGGGCGATTTGTAGGAGTGAGAACCAGGCTTCTTCGGGATCGGCCCCGAGGGCAACGCGTTTTGCAAACCATTCGATGGCTTTTTTGGGGTGTCCGGCGTCGCGGTAGCTTTGTGCGAGGTAGAATGTGGCACGAGGGTCGGATGGGTTTTGCTCGAGCGCCTTTTGGAACTTTTCGATGTCGCGCTCATATTTGGCGGTTGCGTTCTTTGAGCTACGTCTTTTTCCGTCACCTTGTGCGAGGATGTGAACGCCTGTTAAGGTCTCGAGTGTGAATGGTTTGTCGCTGTGTAAGACGGCGTGCGATCCGCCTTCGCCGTAGTAGGTCCATGGCTTTTTGGCGTTCGCGAGCATCTTGAGCTTCCACGAGAGACCAGACTTAGCGACGAGCCGAACGTGGTAGGCGTCTTTCGTCAGCTCCGGAAATTCAAAGCCCTCCTCGGGAGTCCAGACGAAGCTGGCGTCAGTGAACAAGAGGTAGTCGCCGTGTTTGCGCGCAAGCTCGAGCGCTTCGTTTCGGTTGTGCTGGAAGTTTTTCCAGGGGCGCTGATGTAATTCTCCGGGGATGTTAGAGAGTAGCGTTTGGATTTTTTCTCGGGTGTCATCAGTTGACCCGGTATCGACGATGACCCAATAATCGATGAAGTCGCGGACAGAAGCGAGCGAGCGCTCGATGACGCGGCTCTCGTCTTTGACGATCATGTTGAGGCAGATGCGCTGTTTCAATGGCCATTTCCGGAGGCGAAGAAGTTTTGGATGCGGTGAATCAGAGCCGGCATCATCTCTTCAGAAAACTCGCAGACTGCACCCACAGGATGCCCTGCGTGGTCCTCCGCACTACGTATCCTCATCCTAGCAACCTTGTTACGGTCCCAAAAGATCACGTAGACCATGCCATCTTTGGCCATGTCGACGCGCACGAGACGACCTTTGCCAAGGTAGTTAATTTCAACTCCCCCATCCGGAGAGTTCGTGATGCGCTGCTCGACGAGTTCGTGAACGCGTGCGAGATTGGTGAACAAGATGACGCGCTCTTTGGCGCGCTCGTGCTCTTCGCTCATGTCGATCTCGATCTCACCCATTTGAAAGCCCTTACCTTACCAACAATATTTTGGAAAATCGGAGGGGTAATTGCCTTCGACTTCGGATTCGGTGGGCCACACGCGCAATAGTTCACGACACGCCCTCCACCAATACTCGTTCTCGATGAGGTCGTTCATCACGATAAAGTTTAGCATGTGGAGGTCATACTCGACGTCCCAAACTTGATCTACAGCCTGCGAACAACAAGAACCAGGTCCGTAAGTCTGCACGCGTTCGCATGCTTCTGTGGCAGACCAGATCGACTCTGCGCCGGCAAGGTACGCGTCCATCCTCGCTGTCTCGAGCTTCGTTGCAAGTACTTTTTTGTGCATGGGCCACATCGGACACTCGATCACCGGACACTTCGTCGGCTGACACAGGCGTTCTCGTTGTTCCATGTGTGGCGCAGAAAGCTCAACGACAAGTGGTGCTGGTCCAGGGGAAGCCGAAAGCTGTCCAATAAAAAATGAAATGGGAGCTACGAAAGCGCAACTGATGACGATGGTTAGAACGTTCTTCATTCGACATCCTGTCGTAAACGCAGAGCCTCCTGGCCCTCTTTTGTCAGACGAATCGCATCATAGAGGCGACCTTTGCTGATGTGGTGGACCGTTTGCAGGTAGCCAACTTCGATGAGTTTTTCGATGGCAGCAGGTTTTTCCATGATTCTGCGATGGGGGTTGCGAAGGACGTGAACCTGGGTTTTGGGCAGCTTGGCACCGGGGAGTTTCTTGTAGTCCTTGAGCCAAGCTTGTCCGATCTCGTCTTCGTGACCATTGGCCGAGATGATGATGTCGCGGGCGCGCCGAAGGAGATCATAGGGATCAGCCACTCGGCATCCTTTCTGGACAAAACTGAGTGACAAACCCGCGATCTTCTTCATCGTATTCTAGTTTGCAGTACTGGCATTGACCATCCATGAGGACGTGCATGGCAGGAAACTTAGGCTTACCCTGCTTGGCCCATGTCTCCATATCAGCGAGTGAAATTGCGCCAGAGAAAAAAGCAGGATCTTCGATTGTCTCGGTCATTTCTTTCGAGAGCTGTCCGATGTTCTTCATCGCACCATCCCAATCCCGAGCCTTTTGCAAATGCGCCTCTCGATCATGCAGCGCACCTTTGATGAGCTGGTCCATAGACGTGCGGCCATTCCAAACGGCTTGTTCGAGAAACTTGGTCGTACGTTCGTCGTAATCGTCAGCGACAACCAATGCTGCTGCGGCATAGAGCGCGCTGCGGACCCCGAGCCAGGTCTTGCCAAGGCCGGATTTGGATACGTCTTCGTAAAAAATCTGCAACCCCGCGTTGGAAGTCAATGCGTCCCAGATGCCAAATCCATCATCGTCCGGATAGTTGGCGAACTCCTTTTTGATACGCTCTGAAAAATCGCTCATATCGCCGCCCGCTTGCTCTCGAATTCGCGGTGACACTCGAGACAGATCCGCTTGATCGTGTCACGCAGCGTTGTGCCATCCTCGGAAACGTGCGCAGGGTTTTGATCGCAGGGCCTGCCGGCATATCGCGTCTTGCCGGCCAGCTCCGCCTCCACGATGATCTTGTTGAATTTGCGTCGAAAGGGAACGCCTCGAAATGGTGGCATCAACGTTTGTCCTTAGTAATCGAGTAACGCGAAACGAGGCATAGCATTGCGCCACCCCTGGAACTCCTCGACCCCGCGAACCCACACGCGGCCGTCATCTAGATTTTCATAGACCACCACAGGCGAGTCGTCGCGGGTATCATGTGCGATATACAAGACGAGATACTCGCCGCCGTCTTGGTGTCTATATTTTCGACCTGGAATCGCCTTAGTCACTTTTGGGATCTTTCTTCAGCTTGTCCAAGAGCTTGCCGAGCGCTTCTTTGCTGCGATCGTTTTGGGCTGATTTCATGAGCGCCCAAATCTCTTCGTAACCGAGGCCGTCGAGTTCGAGATCGGGGTTTTTCTCGAACGCGTCGTCGGCGATCTTGTCGAACGATTCCCTATCCATGGCATCTCGCGTACCCGAATAAGACTGAAACATTTCCCATCCAATGTCCTTGAGCCCTTGATTCTTCTTTTTCGGAGACTCAGGTTTAGGTTTGGGGGTGGGTTTGGATTTAGGTTGGGGAGTGTAGTTCTTGAGGGAGATGCCGATCAGCCGTTCGTAAATCGGCCGCACTTCCTCGAGACGCTCCTTGGAAACATCGCCCATGCGCATCTCCTCAAAGCGTACAGACACCAACCCCTTGAGACCCTCGAACCTGTTGAACGCCTCTGACTTGTCCTTGCAAGCATTGAGCGCAGTCGTCACCTCCGCAGAGCTGATACCAAATGGCTCGAACATCGAAAAAACGTCTTGAAGAGTTAGCGCCATTAGCCCTGCTCCTTGAATGGGAGCCCACGAGGTGTGAGTACGATGTCCCACTCGATGGGATTGGTCACGTCGATGGAGTGGACTGCCGTGACGCGATCGCCGAAGTTTGCGGTGACCACGTATTGTTTGCTGCCCAACGACTTGTGTCGAATGACGTCGCCTATACGCAGGTGTTTCATTTCCTCGCCAGTCATCGATCCCTCCATTGGGATTCTAGCAAAAACACAAAAGAATGATGATGGAAAGGGTCAAGAAGACCCAAAACACGGTTCTGTCGGGTGTGCGATCGGGTTGCTGCACCGTGTCACCTTCTGGTGTGACTTCATACACTGGTTTTCACAACCGTGAGCAAAGCACTTCTATTTCATAAAAGCGAACTCGAGAAGGGCGGGTCACGGACGACCAGCGGTTGGATGCGGCCCGTCACACCAACTTGCCCACCTTGCGGCTTAGGGCCCACCCCCTCGAGTTCATGAATGGACTAGTCGAGCCAGTACTTCATGCCCCGAGCTTTGCCACCATAGGCAATGCGACCTTCTCCAATGAGGAGGTTGAGGTGATCGCGTAACTGCTTGGGATTACCGCCGACGTCGTTGCGAATGGCTGCGGCAGGCATGCCCTTACTCTCATCGCGCGCCTTGTTAGCCTTGAGGCATTTGACGATAGTGCCTTGGTACGTCTTTTGAGCCTCAGCGGTGGAAAGATCGATTCCCCCGGAGTCCTTTTTTTCCTTTTTCTTGGAGCCCTTGCCCGACTTTTTCTTTTTCTTCGACTTGCGCTTTTTGGGCTTTTCCTCTTCCTCTTCTTCCTCGTCTTCGCCCTCTTCTTCTTCCTCTTCTTCTTCCTCTTCTTCTTCCTCTTCTTCTTCCTCTTCGTCGTCGTCTTCTTCCTCGTCCTCGTCTTCGTCTTCTTCCTCGTCCTCGTCTTCGTCTTCTTCTTCGAATTCGACTTCTCCTTCGTCGTCGAATTCGTCCTCGTCTTCTTCTTCGGCAGACGGGGTCTTTTCTTCGGCAAGCTGTTTAGCCGCCTCTTCAGCTGCGGCGAAGCGGGCGCCGGCGATGACGAGTTGTCCGATGGTCATTTTCTTGAATAGTTCGTAGAGAATCTCCCCTTCGTCGTCGTCTTCGAGGGAGGTCCAGATGGCGCCGATGGTTTGATTGGGGTCTTCGAAGATGGTTTGCAAGAGGGCGTTCTCTGCAAATTTCATCTGGTTTTTCTTGAGTTGCTCACTGAAGCTCATAGCTCTGCTCCTTTTTGGGTTGCCGACTATACTTTGCCAGCTGGTTTCGTCAATCGGTTTTTGGTTGTGGTGCTCTTTTTTTAGGGTTCCATATTTCGATACCCCATCGCTCATACATGAATACGAGATTGAAGATGTCGAGAAGGTATTGCCTCACTCGATCCTCAAAGTCTTTGGGTCCATTACTGGCGCGCGGACCTGCGACGTTGAGGACCTCGATCGAGCGGGATCGGTCGTCGTGGCCGGGGACGATAACGGGGATTTTCGTTTTGCAAATCCAGTAGACCACGCGTGGGATGGTAAAGTTCTTGTACGGGTCGCATGGCCGATAGGGTTTGTCTGCTTCGCGAAGGAGTTTCATCGTCAGCTTCGTTCCTGACGTGATGCGCCGACCGGTTTTGATGATCAAGGTAGCGTCGGCATCGCGGACGTTCCACGAGGTGCGTTGGGTGTAGCGAGACTTCTCGGACTCGACGAGGCCGCAGTCTTTTTTCTTGGGAGAAAAATAC
>SDBT01017298.1_pt1 | contig 11393 bp, 14 predicted proteins | sample 2277101 | NCBI WGS metagenome assembly SDBT01 (sample SAMN10404973, study PRJNA504765) | marine sediment metagenome | isolation source: marine sediment core GS10_PC15, 103 cmbsf | place: Arctic Ocean: Southern Knipovich Ridge | collected 2010 | reverse complement strand
AAGTTCTCTGGTGTCTCGTTCAGTATACCAATTGAATTATTAAATTTGGAAACAGACGTCATGTTTGGAAATGATCGTCCGACAGCCAACCAGGATTTCGGATATGGCCCATAATAAGCGTAGGGGTAGGCCCTCCAATAAGGAGAGGGAAGTTACAACTGTTGGTTCGCAATTAATTAGCTGGCAGCTTCCTGGGGGTAAACGCGACAGATTTGAGATGGTATCTCCTGACGACCTCTTGACACGCAGGGGTTGGAGAATCTATCGGGAGATGATGGCAGATGACCAGGTGAAGGCGTCGATTTGGTATAAGAAGGTATTGCTGTGTGCGCGCCCATTCGACATGAAGCCAGCTTCCGAGAAGCAAGTAGACAAGGATGCTGCCGAGTTTGTACAAAAGAATCTAGAGGCAATCAATTTTAAGCGCACGTTATGGGAAATGCTTTCTGCACTTGAGTACGGTTTCTCTGCTGGCGAAATCCTTATGCATATACAGGACACCCCCGATGGCCCGAAACTCAAGCTCAAAGACGTCAAGTTCAGAGATCCCGAGTGGATGTTCATTAATGTGGATAAGCATGGGAACATCGGTCAATTCGTACAAAAGCCGCCAAACCCCGTCCTGGGAGATGGACAAAGTCAATTCCATATTGAGATTAAACCCGAGAAGATTTTACACTACGCGTATCAAAGACAATTCAGTAATCACTATGGTATTTCCGACCTTCGGGCAGCATACAGAGCATGGTGGTCTAAGAAGTACGTAACACAATTCTGGAATGTATTTTTAGAAAGGTTCGGCTCTCCACTAATGAAGATGACCTATCCTCTAGGGTCATCCGAAGAATTGAAAAGAAAACTCAAATCTATAATGGAGAACTTATCAGCCAAGACTGATATTTTAGTTCCAGAAGGTGTCGTTATTGACTTGATTGAAGCTAGTCGGGGTGGGACTGCTAGTTATGGGGATGCGCTTACTTATTATGATGTTCGCATTGCTACTGCTATTCTTATCCCAGCCTTGCTTGGGATGGGTGTGGACACTAAGCGAGGGTCAGACTCTCAGTCGCGTTTGCATCTTAGGACGCTAATGAAGGTCATCCAATACATAGGTTGCGAACTAGCTGACGAAATTGAAGACAAGATAGTTAAACCATTAGTTGACGCAAATTTCAATGTAACCGAGTATCCGAGATTTATATTCCAAGACTATGGTGAGTTTGAGGCATTTGAGATAACTGACGCTATAAAGGAACTGTTTAACGCTGGCGTTCTGGATTTGGACCAAGAAGATATTAACTTTGCCCGGTCTGTACTTGGTCTTCAAATTCGTGGCGAAGATAACGAGGATGAAATTCGGCGACCTGATCCATCAGCGTTGCCAATGGCCGTAGGAGGTGATCAGCAAACAGGTGAAGCAGGTGCTAAACAGGGCAATGACAGGGCAAAGAAACCTGTCAGTTCACAAAAGACCGATAAAACCGGGCGAACCCGACCAAGCAGGAGAAAATAGCTATGGCGTTACCAGTAGAAGGTACTGCTAAGCAGCATGCTACTCGTAGGCGGTTGAAAGGTGCAGCTACCAATTCTGCAGGTGGCTCCACTAAGTATGCTACCAAAAGAACCCTGAAAGCTCGTCAGAGCGTTCGTGACACGTAAGGAGATCAACCATGTCGTTTTCAGATGAACTAAGGCAAGCTATACTCGATGCATCTTTCGGTGGTTCTGGCAATCTCGATGTGAATACTTTTCACATTGGTTTGAGCAGGGTCGAGCCTGGATTTGACGGTTCTGCCAATTCCGAGCCGGTTGGTAACGCGTATGCACGTGTTACCTTCGTCAATTCGGACAACAATTGGGCTGCTGCGGCTTCCGGCGTTAAGCAGAATGCTGCTGCGATCACTTTTCCAGAGGCTAGTGGCTCTTGGGGCCTCGTCAGCCATCTAACGGTGTGGATTGACCCAACCAGTGATGGTGCGCTTTCCTATTGGGCCTCTGCTCCTTTGGGGACTTCAAAAAGCATCATCTCTGGAGATACCCCAAATGTCCCTGTTAACTCGCTCTCGTTCACCGTTAACAGCTCTGCTTAATCATCGAAATATTACCGGGCAGTTTGGAGTGCTGCCCGGTAAAAGATGAAACGGAGGAATTTAGATTATGGCGACGTATCAAGAGCTGTTCGATCTCCGACATAATCAAGTATTGCTCGATAAAGTGACAGTGGCGATCTTCGTAGCTGCCGAAACAATTTATGATGAGGCTGGTGGTGTTACGAATCATGCTAACCGGATTATTTGGGCGCGTGAGGCTTCTGTCAAAGCACGCTTAATGGCTGAGGTTTTTATGGGGTCTGTTCTTGCTGCCAACAAAACTGCGACCGTGGCAAACATCATTGGTGCAGCAGATACTGCGATTCAGTTAGACGTTGATGCTGTGATCGATGACTTTGCTGATGGTACGGAGGTTCTAGGCTGATGCCAAATCTTGTTTATCAGAATGAAGGCACAATCCTATCTTGGAAGGATTCTGGTGGGACTTATGTTATGAGTTTGCAGAACCTTGCTACTGTTTCTGGACAGCAAGGGGCGCGACATGATTTTGGTGTGGATGCAAGATCACCACGCTTCGCTTGGCGGCTTGGTGTTGAGTTTGAAACGCAGCCAGTGCTTGACGAGTACCTTGGGATTTATGCTAAAACTTCAGATGGTACCGATCCTGATAACGATGATGGCACGGGTGATGCTGCGGTTAGCGCCGAGGATAAGCTGAAGAACCTGACCCGGATCGGCTCGCTGCTAGTTGATGAGGCTGTGGTGGATATTCAGATGGCGGTCAGTGGTTTCATTTTGTTGCCGCACCGCTATTTCCAGCCGGTGGTTTGGAATTTCACACTTGATAATCTACAAAACACAGCCAACATTAACGTCTTCACTCTGACCCCGGTTCCCTTTGAGGTTCAGTAATGGGAGCGGTTCTGCTCCAGGGCAACGTAAAACCTAAACTATGGGGATTCAATAAGAGTCTGATCGATCCTAAATGGGATTGGTTTTGGAAGGGGCTAGTGCTGTGCCTGCCACATTGGGAGCGTGGTGGTCTCCTTGTGGGGGATATCTCAGGTCACAACAATAACGGGATAATCACTGGAGCGTCTTGGGAGTCAGTCTCCCCATTCGGCCCATTTCTAGATTTCAACCAGTCAAATGATCGGGTGGATGTTGCGTTTTCGGATAGCTTAAATATCGGCGGCGACGAAATTTCACTATTCACATATTTCTTTTTCGCGACCGGGGCCAGCGCGGATAATGTGCAGGTTCTCTTGGCCAAGCCTCATGCCGGTTCGCACACTGATCCTTTCTTTAAGTATTATCATGGTATCGATGGAACTCTTGATAGATACGCCCACCGTATAGACTCAACTAGCGGAAATTCAGCTGCTAGTACTTTAATACGAGATAAATGGCACAGCGTAATTACAGTGTACGATGGAGCGAATATTAAAACTTATGCAGACAATGTAGAACTAGCCTCCACTGCAAAAACAGGCAACATCCAAACCGCATCGACTCCTGTTCGAATTGGTGTCAATGCGGCAACCGAAGAAGACCTAGACGGGTCTATTGCAATCTCCGCGATTTGGAACCGCGCACTGACAGCAAAAGAACGACATATGTTAGTTGCCGATCCCTTCGGCCCGTTCCTCATGGCTGAAGGTCCAGGTGTGGCGTTTGTTTCATTAGGTGCTATAATTGATATGAGAGCACTATCAATTGTAGTAAATATTGCTTCTGCTGATACAAAAATAAGTAGAATATTAGATGCAGCTGGAAATAATATCATTATAGCTAATTCTGAAACATTGATTGATCGAAAGCTTGCTGCTTCTGCTACTATTATCATTATAGCTAATTCCGAGACATCAGTTGCTAGAACTTTGAATGCGTCAGCTACTAATATCGTTATTGCCAATTCTGATATTTCGATTAATAAAGCAATAAATGCCGCAGCGACGAATATCATTATTGCTAGTTCTGATACATTAGTCAACAGAACATTAAGTGCGGCAGCAACCAATATAGTCATAGTCGATTCTGACACCTCGGTCAATCGAACGTTGAACGCCTCTGCGACGAATATCGTAATTTCTAATACAGATACTTTAATTGCCAGAACATTAAGTGCTTCTGCTATTAATATAGTTGTCGCTAATGCTAGATTGAATTTGAGTAGACCATTAAATGCTTCTGCAACAGTTATCGTAATCGCTAATGCCGAAACTCAAATAACTAAAGCTCTTAATGCTTCAGCAGAAGTTATAGTTATTGCCAATACTGATACGTTAGTGGCAAGAGATGTATTTGCCTCAACGGCAGTTGAGATAGTAGCGAACACCGAAACATTAGTTGCTAGGGATATAAGAGCCTCAGCGGCGGTTGAGGTAGTAGTAAACACTGAAACGTTAGTGGCAAGAGATATATTTGCCTCAGCAGCGGTTGAGGTGATAGCGAACTCCAGAACGTCAATAGCTAAACAGCTTAGAGCAGCTGCTACAGTTATTATCTCGGCAGCAGCTGATACGTTAGTTGCCAGGGATATAAACGCTTCAGCAATTAACATCGTAATCGCCAATGCAGATACCTCGGTGGCACGAGATATAAACGCATCTGCTACCAATATTGTTATATCCAATACCAGATTAAATTTAATTAGAGCATTAAATGCTGCGGCTACCAATATCGTTATTGCTAATTCTGAACTTGAAATAATATCAGGTGCTATAGTAAATTTAGATGCTGCCTCTACTAATATAATCATAGCTAGTGCTCAAACTTTAGTGAATCGTAAATTTAACGCTTCTGCTACCAATATTGTTATATCAAGTGCCGATACATTAGTTGCAAGAATATTAAGTGCTTCGGCAACCAATACAGTTTCTTCTGGCATAGAGTTAAATATTGTAGTTGGATTGGATGCTTCTACTATAAACATAGTTGGGACAGAAGCTGCTTTAAACGTGTTAACAGCACTTAATGCTCTTTCAAATAATATTGTTGCAACTAGTACATTCTTAGCATTATTAAAAGGAATTGACGCTTCTACTATAAATACCTCTCAAGGGATTGCCTGGCTAGATATGGCCAGGAGTTTAACAGCAGAAAGCGTCAATATTGTTCCAGCGGCTGCAGAATTGGCCAGAAGCATAAAGATTACAGCGTTAGCAAATAATATAGTAATAGCAGAAGCTTCTTTGGGAATTGCTCTACCAGTCCCGGTAGGCGGGGCTTGTCACTTTTTGGTTGATGCCCAATTACACATTCCTACGTTAACTCATTTTCGGTGTAGATAGATGCGTTTTCGTATTTATTATAGTGACCGGGAGCCTTACATCGGAGACCCATTTTTGGCTCCACAAACGGATGTGCAGGCTGTCGTTCAGCAAGACCGGGGTGTTGAGCGTGGTTTTAAGGTTATGTCTAAATACGATGCTTATTATTGGAAAACGGATTGCGGCTGGTGCAACTGTGATACTGCCGGGATGTGGGATTATTTGTTGATGTATCAAGGCCCTAAAGCCGTTCTGTTTGGCCGTTCGGTTAGAGACGATGTGTTCTGGTCGGTTGTTGAACGCGCGTCAAACGAGGGGCTTGGTTAAATGACCACTGCATTTGTTCCAGGTGCCGCCGCTTTTAGATTCTATGAGGATGGAACGGAAAGTGGCTCGGCAGCGATAGCTGCACAAGACGTTAACCCTACTGGCCGTGATGTTGCTTCGGATAGCCAAGTTCACCTACGCTATCGGTTAGATGAGGTTGGCCAGGGTAATGTTGATGGTGCGACGACGGACGACTACCAGTTACAATATGAGAAAAATGGTACTGGCGGCTTTTCGAATGTCACATCATTAAGCAGCAACGTTCAGGCTGATACAGGCTCGACTCTTAGTGATGGATCGGCCACAACTGATCGCGCAACCGAGGGAATTTCAGCGGGCGGTGGTTCTTTCGTCGCTGGCGAACAGGAGGACGGCGACGGAGAAGTAACCGACCACCAGTTGACCGGTAACGACCACACCGAGCATGTATGGGCACTTCTACTGATATCCGCCGATCTGGCCGATACCGATTTTCTTGATTTCCGGGTCACCCTGAATGGCGGCGATCCAGGCATGACCAATTCAATCACGCCAAGGATCACGGTTTCTAAAGGTGCCACTCTTATCGATATGGATGGCGCAGCTATCAATATCGTTATAGCGTCGTCACAGTCTTTAGTTGACAGAAAGATTTTAGCGTCTTCTGAGGTTGAAGTCCCAGCCAATTCCAATTCTTTAGTTGACAGAAAGCTTCTGGCATCTTCTGAAGTTGAAGTATCTGCTAATGCTGAAACGATAGTGGCAAGAGATTTGTTTGCTGTTGCTACCAACATAGTTATTGCTAATGGCGAAGTTGGTATCAACAAGACAATAAATGCCGCTGCAACAGTCATCGTTTTTGCTGGTGTTGATACTTTGATCGCTAGAGATATATTTGCCTCAGCAGCAGTCGAAGTAGTTGCTAATGTAGAAACGTCCGTAAGTCGGGTGCTTGGTGCTGTTGCTACCAATATAGTGATAGCAAACGTAGAAACTCTAGTTGCTAGGGATATAGATGCTGCTGCTATTGTTATAGTGATAGCTAATGCTGAAATTTTAATACCTTTGTTTCTGAACGCGACAGCAACGGTCATTGTTTCGTCTGCTGCTAGAACTACAGTCAATAAGAAATTAAATGCTGCTGCTACGGTTATTGTTTCAGCAGCATCTGAAACGTTAGTTGCTAGGAATATATTTGCTTCAACAGCAGTTGAAATAGTAGCCAATACCGAAACTCTAGTTGCTAGAGATATAAGTGCTGCTGCTACTAATATTGTTATAGCTATCGGTGAACTTGATGTAACAGCGGCAGGGGCGCAGATTGATCTAGATGCCGCTTCTGTAAATATTATTTCTTCTAGTGCTGATAGTTTGGTAGCGAGAACGTTAAGAGCAGCAGCCAATAGTGTAGCATCTTCTAGCGTCGAATTGAATATCAGAATTGATTTAGATGCTTCTACTATAAGTGTGGTTGGAACTTCTGCGTCTTTGAATATAATAACGGCTTTAAATGCTTTTGCGAACGATAGTGTAGCAACTAATGCGTTCTTAGCATTGCTAAAGGGAATTGATGCTTCCACTATAAATACTGACCAAGGTATTGCTTGGTTGGCAATGGCCAGAGATTTAGTTGCTTCAGCTACAGTTATAGTTTCATCAGGTGCCCAACTATCAAGAACCATAAAAATTACAGCGTTGGCCAATAATATAGTAATAGCCACTGCAGATCTAGACATAGCCTTACCCGAGCCAGTAGGTGAAGCTTGTCATGAGTTGACAGATAATAACCTCTATACTCATGTTCTGACCGACGCTCAATGTTGAGGATAACGTGATGCCTAATCAATATTATCCAAATAACATCATCAGATTCACTAATACTATGACATCTAGTGGAGACGTAATCATCAACCCCACTAGTGTTTACGCGTCAGTATTTTTTGAATCTGTGTCGAGCATCGATCCTGCCAGCATCGTAAATCCCACTTCTGGGTTTTTCTATTTTGACTTCGAAGTAGAAACCCCCGGTATATTGGGCTATCGCTGGAGGACCGAAGGCTCTCACAAGTCAGAATCGTTTGGTGCAGTACAAGTAAACTCTGAACCCTTTTAGTAAGGAGAAGTTAGATGCCTGAGTTCGGAAAGAGTGCTGTTATTCTGGATGCAACATCCATTGGAGTTGGTTCTACTTTTTGGTCAACACGCGCTGGGGGCGGGGGCCTTGTTCAATATGCTGGTACGTCTTTTGATATACAAATTCAAGGGACTAATTTTTTCGATCCAAATAACGATGTAGGAAGTTTTTGGTTGGATGTTGGATCGCGTGTAAGTCAAAATGGGTTTCAGGTTCTTCCTCCTGTTACTCCATTTGCTGCTTATAGATGTGACGTCAATTCTTTGCCTTCTGGTGCAGGATTGAAAGTTGCGTTAAGTTTCTAACTATTTCAATGAGGGGCACACAATGGAATATCCGAGAGTAATTCAGCAAATACATCAGATCGAAGTGACGACCAGATGTAATTTAGCTTGTAAGTATTGTCCTCATCCAAAGATGCAAAGACCGAAAGAGGATATGGAATGGGACACATTCTTGAGAGCCATGCATTGGGTAGAAACGTTTGACAAAGTAGGACTTCAGCACGAGTTATCATTTACCGGGATTGGGGAATCTACGATGCATCCGCAGTTCCCTGACATGCTGAAGTATGCTAGAGAAAAGTGCCCAAAGATACCGATTGTCTTTAGTACCAATGGACTTCCAACATTCACCGAAGAGATCGGTCACCTTTGTAAAGAATTGGAAGTTGGAGTGATGGTCTCTATGCATAGGCCAGAGGTAGCTGCGAAAGCTATTCATATGTGTAGAGAGATCGGAATTCTCAAATTTGTGAATAGTGCTTTTGCCACTGACTCTTTCGATTGGGCAGGGCAGGTTCCTGGGTGGTTTGTATCTGCTCCAAAGTTGGTATGTGAATATCTAAAGTCAGGTTGGGGCGTTATATTACAAGACGGTCAGATAACAACTTGTTGTTTAGATGCCGAAAATCACGGTGTCGTAGGAACGGTTTGGGATGATCCAGGAGAGTTGAATATTGCTCCTTTTAGTTTGTGTGATAAGTGCCATATGAGTGTACCTTAAGAAATTAGTTTACTCACCCTCAATGAAAGAGGTATAAGGAAATCATGGCCGGGAACTTAACCAATCTAGAAATCTTTTCGACAGGGACTCATCGCGCCGCAACCGGCACGGTGATTGTTACAGACGAAGACTTGGACTCGATCATCGATGCCTTCGATTCCCTCCAAGGTTCCAATATCGTCAAGCCACACTTGAAGCTCGGTCACGCGGATGCCCAAAAATGGTTCGGCCAGAAAGACGGCATCCCATCACTAGGTTGGATTACGCGTGTGTGGCGCCAAGGTAAGAAGCTTCTTGCCGATGTGAACGATATTCCTGATGCCTTGATTGACATGATCAAGTCTAACCGCTTTCATAATGTCAGCGCCGAGATATTCTGGGATGCTCCTATAAAGCATAATGGAAGGCAATTCTCACGTGTGCTGAGTGCGGTTTCGATACTAGGAATAGAAATGCCAGCTGTCAAAGATTTGGCGGGTCTGGCTGAAGCTCTATTCCAAGCCGGGCCAATTCATCAGTTTACTGGTGAGTCTGCACTTACAATTAAACTCAATCAAGGAGACATCAAGATGCCCGAGACGAAAAAGGGCGATGCTGATTCTGTGCTTCTTTATAGCCAGGAACAGTACGATGCTCTTGTTGAGGCTACTGTTGCGAAAGCGGTTACTGAAGTTGAAGCCAAGCACGTCAAAGCCACAGAATCTCTTGAAGCAGAGAAGAAGGTGGCCATTGATCGGGCAGATCAGGCTGAGGCTGAAATCACCAAAGTCAAAGCAGCTGCTATTCAGCAGGAGGCCACGACCCTCGTGGATCAGGCCATCAAGGACGGAAAGATGCTGCCCAAGCAGCGCGATTTCGCTCTTGCGGCTCTCAGTGCTACCGATACCAAAGTCAAGTTTGGAGACAAAGGCGAAGAGAAAACGATGCCCGAAATCTTCAAAGAATTTATCGGTGCCCAAGGCAAGGTCATGGACCTTAGCGAGAAGGGCGATGGCACAGTTAAGAAAACGGAATTCAGCACAGTTGCCGAGGAAGTGGATTACAAGGTCAAAGAATTCATGGCCACGGATGCCAAGCTTGAGTATGGTACTTCCCTGGACAAAGTTCTGGCAGCCGATAGTGATCTGAAGACTCGCTACGCTGAATCCCAGATGTAGGAGGGTCCCACATGTCTTTCAACAACAGGCAGCAGTCGCTTACTCTCGAAGCGAATGCGGACCTTTCTGCGCACCAGTACAAGATTGTCGAATTGCTTTCGACAGGTTTGGCTGATTTGGCTGATCTTCGTGCTGGATTCGGAGTTCTCCAAAATATCCCCGAGGCAAATGAGGCCGCGACTGTCGTCATTGACGGGGAAACCAAGATGATTGCTGGTGGCACGATTGCCATTGGTGATTCTATTCATTGTGTCGCTTCTGGAGGTTGGGCTGGTGCCGTAACTTCTGGTACTTTGACGCCGGTGAATTTCCTTGGTATCGCTCTTGAAGGTGTCGCCTCTGGCGGTATCTTTACCATGCACTTCAGGGCTCAGACGTTGCCATCGGTCGTTTCCGGTAGCATCCTCACCGAGCCGAACGCTTAGGAGGACATGATATGCCAGCCCCTTCGACTGGTCGTGAACTTCATATCGATGTCCCTCTTTCCAATGTGGTTGTTGGGCGTCGTCCTGAAGGATTCATCGCAGACAAGCTGCTTCCCGTCACGAACGTGGCCAAGCAGTCGAATCTGTATTACAAGTTCAACCATCTAGAATGGTTCCGCGATGTACCGGAAGGCACGCTCCGCGCCCCCGGCACCGAAGCCAAAAAAGTCAGCATGACGATCACCTCGGATGCTTACTTCGCTCCCAACTATGCGCTGGGTGCTGAGTGGCCCGTCGAGGACGAAGTCAATGCTGACGCAGTTCTCCAGTGGGCCCGGTCCAACGCTGAGTTTGTGACAGACCGTCTGCTCATGGATTACGAGGTACGTGTTGCCGATCTGGTGGTTGCGTCCGCCAACGTGGCAACAATCTTTTTGGCTTCATCAGGGTGGAACTCTGCGGCTCGAACGGCTTTGACCGATCTCTTTACTTGGCGCGATAGCTTCAAGGACATCACGGGTCATATGCCGAATACGCTCATCATCCCACGTAAGGTGATGACCAAGCTGAAGCTCAACGATCAGTTGCGTGACGTTCTTTACGGAGATCGTGGAGGTGTTGTTTCTGCTACGCAGATCGGCGCCCTTCTCGACATCCCGAACGTTCTTGAGCCGATGACTCAAGTCAATACTGCTATCGAAGCAGACCCGCAAACCGGAACTTTCGCTGACGTTTGGGAAGGTAACGGCAACCTTTGGATGGCAAAGATCAATACCCTCTCGGGTATGTTCACGGACACTTGGCTCCAAGCTTTCCGATGGACCTCGCCGCTATTCAATACACCGTTCGCAGTTCAGCGGTATCCATTCGATCCCAAGAAGAAAGTCTACGGGATTGAAGTCAATTACTACCAGGCCGAGAAAGTGGTGTCCTCCGATCTGGCCATCCGCGTTTCGTCCTTGACGGCAACGTAGCATGAGTTAAGAAGGGCACTTTCTGAATCTCGTGGTGCGCATCTATGAGTAGGGGTGGGGAGGTCCGGT
>SDBT01017297.1_pt1 | contig 11394 bp, 9 predicted proteins | sample 2277101 | NCBI WGS metagenome assembly SDBT01 (sample SAMN10404973, study PRJNA504765) | marine sediment metagenome | isolation source: marine sediment core GS10_PC15, 103 cmbsf | place: Arctic Ocean: Southern Knipovich Ridge | collected 2010 | reverse complement strand
TGGAGGCAATCGCGATCACAGTTACATAAGGTGTCAACATAAGGGGCTATATCTGTCCAAACAGTATGTATCAGTCCTTCCTTGTCGTATTCACGGAAGCTCTTTTTCGCCTCTTTCTTGCTAAGCACCTCCAGAGATGAAGCGGCATCACTATTTCTTAGTGATTTAAAATTTAAAAGTGCACCTTTAAATTTTAGCTAACAAGGCTGCGAATTGACAACATTTCACAATAACATAGAATAAAAAAGACAAAAGGATAAGCACCTTTCCTGAATTAGTGAATAATCCTAACTCATTCCGGGAGAACCAAAATGTTCTCTACAGAACGGCAGTCTCCACCATTCTGCTGCTACTATCTCTTAATCAATTAACCCTTTTAAAAGACTTTGGTTGAGTGAGGGCTCTGTAGGGTTACAATTAGCTAAAACATCTAAAAGACCGCTGATAATTTCTTCTATTTCTTCACCGGTGAACTTAGAGCAGATCCAGATAAGAAAACGAGCAGTTTTTTTCACCAGGCTTGCCTCCTTTTTTTGGTGGATTCCCAAATCCTACTGTAAAAAGCAGGGGGAGGCAAGTCACTTTCACCAAAATACTTGATAATAAAGGCTTTAGAACAAAGTTACTCAAAAACTCTTGACATTGCTATAAATAAGAACAGGAGAAAGAGATGCTATCTTACATTATCCGTCGATTTTTCTTTATGATTATTATTCTGCTGGCCGTATCCGTTGTTGCCTTCGTTCTTATTCAACTTCCCCCGGGTGACTATTTAACGTCTCTTATAGGGAACCTAAGGAGAGCCGGTATGCATGTTAGCGAAGAGCAGGTCCGCTCACTGGAAGAGCGATACAGCCTAGACCTACCAGTATATGCTCAATACTTTAAATGGATGTGGAACATGTCCCACGGGGATTTTGGCAAATCTTTTCAATGGAATATGCCGGTAAGCGAGTTAATAGGTGAGCGCCTTATGCTCACAGTAACTATATCTATTTTAACTTTGCTTTTCACTTATGTTGTAGCTATACCCATTGGGATCTACTCGGCCACCCATCAGTATTCTATTGGTGACTATAGTTTTACTATATTTGGTTTTGCCGGTCTGGCTACACCAAACTTTCTTCTTGCCTTAATCTTAATGTTCGTTTTCTACAAATATTTTGGTCTGAGTGCCGGGGGTCTTTTCTCTATCGAGTATGCGTTAGCTCCCTGGAGTGTGGGTAAAGTCATAGATATGTTAAAGCACCTTCCCATTCCCATAATAGTCATTGGAACAGCCGGTACTGCTGAACTTATTCGTATTATGCGAGGCTGCCTGTTGGATGAACTGCGCAAGCAATATGTCATTACTGCTCGAGCCAAGGGTGTTTCAGAAAGACGGCTCTTATTTAAATACCCGGTAAGAATAGCGATCAATCCCATCATCAGCACCATAGGATGGACTCTTCCGCGTGTTATCTCTGGAGAAACCATCACCGCCATTGTCTTGAGCCTGCCCACTACCGGGCCACTCCTTTTTCGGGCCTTGTTAAGTCAGGATATGTATTTGGCCGGGAGCACCATTATGTTTTTAACTTTTTTAACTGTAATAGGGACTCTCATTTCCGACATTTTGCTGGTTTGGATAGATCCCCGTATTAGATATGAGAAAGCAGGGGCACAATAATGGAAAAGAACAGGAAAGAGTTCAATGCCGAAGAAAGATATTATCTAGCCTCTCAGTGGCAGCTTATATGGCGAAAATTTAAGAAGCATAAATTAGCTCTCTTCGGAGGCAGCATATTGATTATTCTTTATGTTACGGCCGTATTTTGCGAATTCTTTTCTCCTTATGATATTTACCAGCGTTATCCAAAATATATGTTTTGCCCGCCTCAGAAGATTCACTTCTTTGATGAGGAAGGATTTCACCTTAGGCCTTTTGTGTATGGACTGACCGTCCGCACCGACCCTGAAACTTTGCGCAAAAACTATACCGAAGATAAAACTGAAAAATACACCATAGACTTTTTTGTCCGTGGGGATAAATACAAACTCTGGAATTTATTCCCCAGTAATGTTCATTTTTTTGGGGTAAAGGAAGGTGTAATATTCTTATTTGGAACCGACAATTTAGGGAGAGATTTGTTTTCTCGTAACCTTTTTGCCTCTCGCATTTCTCTCTCAATAGGCCTGGTGGGAGTAGCCATTAGTTTTGTTTTGGGATGTTTCTTGGGAGGAATCTCTGGATATTACGGAGGAACCTCTGATATAATTATTCAGAGAATTATAGAGTTTTCAATATCCATACCTACCATTCCTTTATGGATGGCCTTAAGTGCAGCTGTACCACCAGATTGGTCGCCAATTAAGGTTTACTTTAGCATTACGATTATTCTCTCCGTCATAGGCTGGTGTAGCCTAGCTCGGGTAGTGAGAGGAAAACTTTTAGCGCTGAGAGAAGAAGATTTTGTTATGGCAGCCAGGATTAGTGGAAGCAACGAGCTACGTATCATCTCCAGGCACCTGCTTCCTTCTTTTTTAAGTTATCTTATAGTGGGTCTCACCTTGCGCATACCCTGGATGATTCTAGGCGAAACATCCCTCAGTTTTCTGGGTCTGGGTATTCGTGCCCCCGCAGTAAGTTGGGGCACGCTCCTAAGGAGTGGCCAAAACATAAGAACCGTTGCTCAATCTCCCTGGCTTCTAATCCCCGGCCTTTCTGTTATTGTTACTGTGTTAGTCTTTAACTTCTTGGGGGATGGCCTGCGTGATGCGGCTGATCCATATAAATAAGGAAATAAATACTCTGTGAACCCCGTGTGGATCCCGAGGGACAAAGTCCCGAAGCAATCTCAGATTGCGGAGTTTGTCCCGAATGATCTAATTGAGATTGCTTCACTTCCTGTCTGCGTGCCAACCTGGCAGACAAGCGGACACGCACAAGGTTGGATTAAGTTGTCTGAGCTGATACGGGAGTGCCTAAAAAGGAATTTCATAAGTACTTGGGGGAGATGTCTCAGAACAAGAAGCTCATAGAGCTTATGAAAAATTTAGAGGGCAATGTTCAAGCTGGCAGATGGATAAATTGTAAAGAAAAGGGAAGGAAACGAATATCTGCACGTGAACATAAGCAGATTTTGGATGCCCTGGCTAAAAGAGACAAGGAACTTGCTTGCAGATTGGTTACTGAACATATCAAAAGAGTTAAGAAGGATCTGCTGAGTCGGACAAAAAAGAATAGAAAATGAGAATAGGAGGCAAAGTAGGTGCGTACTTTTGGAAATAGTGAAAAAAAAGAAATTCCTGTTATTGATAGTGCATGGCGGATTATCATTGAAAACCCAAATCTTGGTAAATTTGATGGCGGCGAGCAACAGGAACCCGTAGACTTTGCTATCTGGCAAGCCGCCAATGGAATGTGGCAACTTTGGTCTTGCATTCGCAAGACTAAGTGTGGGGGGATGACCAGACTTTTTTACCGCTGGGAAAGTGCGAATCTTATGAAAGAAATGTGGGAGCCTAGAGGTATCGTAATGCAGGCAGACCCGAAGTTTGGTGAAAGAGAGGGGGGTCTTCAGGCACCATATGTTCTAAGAATCGGCAATCTCTACTATATGTTCTATGGAGGTTGGGATGCTATCTGTCTGGCTACCAGTAAGGATGGAATTACATTTAAGCGTAGACTTAATGCCTCCGGTCAAAGCACTATATTTAGTAACGGAAAGGATTCCAACCCACGGGATCCTATGGTGATACAGGTGGACCACTACTGGTATTGTTATTATACTAGTAATGAAGGCCGTGATTATTGCCGTACTTCAGAGAATATGGCTGAATGGAGTAAATCTAGGGTTGTTGCTTTTGCTGGGCAAGCAGGAAGAGGAAAAAGCTCAGCCGAGTGCCCTTTTATTGTAACCCGCGGCCCATATTACTATCTTTTCCGTACACAGCACTACAGGGACAATCCTCAAACCAGTGTCTATCGCTCAGAAGATCCAATGGATTTCGGTATTAATAACGATAAGTACTTCGTATGTAGTCTTCCTGTGGCTGCTCCTGAAATCGTCTTATATGAGGAACAGTATTACATCGCAGCTCTACTACCTAATCTAAAAGGGATAAGGATTGCCGAACTTAAGTGGGTGCAAGAATAGCGATTCAAAACTCATCTTGCGGTATTGTCATTTAGAGTTCTCTGTGAGTATATCTATACTTTGAAAAGACTATAAGCTAAGAATGAGGGGGTTCAGGAACCTCCGCTTCTTACTGAAAGGTTAGGTAATATGAAAATTGGTATTCTTGACAGCGTTCTAGGGGGAAAGGAAAAGCCTATAATATGGGAAGCTCTCTACCAAATTGCAGGAGAGCTGGGTTTTGAGGGTCTAGAACTGGGTGTTAAGGCTAGCTACGAGCAAACGCAATTATGGAAAAAGGGCGGCCGACAGCGGCTACTGAAAGCATCCCGGAAAAATGGAGTACTCACTCCTTCTATCTGTCTTCATTCTTACTGGCTCTACAGTTTCGCCAGTCCTGACAAGAAGATCCGGATACGCGCTCAGACAATAGCAAAAGAGGCTGCTCTGGCAGCCGCAGAGATGCAATCCAAGAATATACTAGTGCCGCTGACTTGTCCCGAGGGTGTTAAGGACACAGTTGCCCGGAAGCGCTGGAGGGAAGGAATAGCTTCTTGTGCTGTCGCTGCCGAATCTCAGGGTGTCTTCTTCTGTCTGGAAAATGTTGGTCAGTCCTTTGCCAGGCAACCACAAGATATCATTAATATCGTTGATTCCATTAATTCACCTGCCGTGAAGGTATATTATGATCCTGGTAACGCCGTAATGGGTGGACTGGACCCACTGAAAGGAATCTCTCTGCTGGGCAGACGTATCAGGCAGATTCATGTAAAGGAACATCAAGGTACCTACCTTGGTGATGGAATTGTGCCTTGGCCCAAAATTATCGAGCATCTTCAAGAAATAGATTATGATGGCTGGTTGATCCTTGAAACTAGTTGCACAGAGGATCCAAGGCGTGCCGCTAAAAAGAATCTTGAAAGACTGAAAAAAATCATTTAGTATGAGAAGGAGAAAGGACCCGAGGTCTTTGGTCTTATGGTAGAGAACCCCAATAAAGTCATCAGATACGGCATTTCTTTTTCCGGGTCAAGTATTGAAGAAAAGAAATAAAGCTTCACCGATTCCTTCGGGTATTTCTTAATGCGCAATCGAACATAATGAAAAATTGTACGACTGTGGGCAAGAAGATCTTATTAAGAAAAAGGGGGAAATTATGAATCGTAAAATACGGATAGGCATTATGGGAATGACCCATGGTCATTTATGGAGACATCTTGGAGACCTCAAAGAGTCGGAGGTAGGAGAGCTGGTAGCGGCAGCTGATCCCAACCCGCCTCTGATTGAAAGGATTCAGTCAGAATATAACTGTTCGCAAACCTTCGAATCTTACAGGGATATGTTGGAAAAGGTGAAACTGGATGCAGTGTATGTGTTTGCTGATAATGCCACCTCGGTTAACCTGGTTGAAATGGCTGTCAAAAAGGGTCTTCATGTCATGGTGGAGAAACCAATGGCAGCTACTCTAGCCGGTGCAGACAGAATGTTGGCTGCAGCCAGAAAGAATAATGTCCTCCTGATGATTAATTGGCCCAATATGTGGAATGCCAAATTACAACAAGCCTTCGTGTTAACGCGATCTGGAGAAATTGGTCGTATTACCGGCATAAAATATCGAGCTGCCCACGCTGGTCCCAAGGAGATTGGCTGTTCTCCTTATTTTTACAGATGGTTGTTTGACAAGAAGCTAAATGGCGGCGGTGCTTTGATCGATTACTGCTGCTATGGCGCTGCGATAGCTCGCTATTTACTAGGACAGCCTAGCCGAATAGTAGGAGTAACTGGAAGGCTTGACAAAGACTACATTACTGTAGAGGACAATGCCGTCATCATTATGCAGTGGTCCAGAGCAATTAGTATTACCGAAGCATCCTGGACAGAGATAGGAGAATTGACCTCTTATGCCACGATTATTTACGGTACTAAGGGGACTATTGTGTCTGAGTTTGGTGAAAAGGGAGAGCTGCGGCTAGCCACTCAGCAGCATAGAAAGGGTATCCTGATAGATGTTCCTGAGCCCAAGGAGGAACTTAAGAATGCTACTAACTACTTTTTAAACTGCATCAATAAAAATCTTTCAATTGAAGGATTATGCAGTCCTGAGGTCGGGCGGGATGCTCAGGAAATTCTTGAAGCAGGTTTGATTTCTGCGGCAAAAGAGACCGCTATTTCTTTACCCTTACCAATTTTCCCCGGTGTGTGAAGGAGATTATATATGATTCGCATTGGAATTGTAGGTTGTGGTCGAATCCTCAATGCTCACCTATTAGCATATAAAGCCTTACGAGAAGTTGGCGTTGATAATTTTCGGATAACTGCCCTTACAGCGAGGAAGGAAAACGATGCACTCATGTTTCTTCAACGCGGTAAGGGACCTCCACCACGACAATCAACGGTTTCACCAGAGTTGGGAGATCCTCTAGGAGCCCCTCATACCTACCTGAGCGACTTTCAGGATGATGTGAAGGTAGATATTTATACCAATTATCAAGAAATGATAGAAAAGGGACATGTAGATGCGGTGAACGATTTCACCACACTGGCGATGCACCATCAGGTAGGAGAAACAGCTCTGGAAGCGAGAAAGCATCTTCTTACCCAAAAGCCTCTGGCTATCTCGGTGAAAGCAGGTAAACGGCTTGTGGAAATGGCAAAATCTAGTGGTCTTATTCTAGGCATTGTTGAGGTTGTACGGTATGACCTTTACGCTCGGGCTCTTGCTTGGGCAGTAAGCAGGGGTTTAATTGGTAATCCTCAACTAGTCGTGATTGGATCACTGGGAGGCTTATGGTCACCTGATCGGATTGTAGCTAACACTCCGTGGAGACACTGTAAGATTCAAGCCGGTGGCGGTGGTTCAGTGGACATTGGAGTACATCAATTCCATCTGCTTCGCTATGTTATTGGTGAGATTTCCTGGATTAGTGCAGTAACGTCAACTCTAGAGCTACAAAGGCATTTAAAAGATGAGAATGGAAATGTGATTGGAAGTATTTCGCCCGATGTGGATGATACTTATCTTGCGGTAGCAAGCTTTGAAAATAAAGCTATCGCCCAGCTGCTTTGGTCGTGGGCCTGCCGTGGGGAACCCTTAGAAATACCGGGCGCGCCAGTTATATATGGAAGTAAAGGATGTATCAAAGGAAAGAAACTGATTTATGATAATAACCGAGGAGAAGATCTTTTGAAGCGTTTTGAAAAAGAGATGAGTCCCGAGGAGCGAGAACAACTCTTTCCCTTTGGCTTATCGGATCCTTTTGCACTCCAACAACTCGAATGGTTAAGGGCTATTGAGGAAGGTAGGGAGGTAGAAACCAGCGGATATGAAGGACTGAAAGATCTGGCCTGTTCCTTCGCCATGCTGGAATCTTCCAATTTGGGCAGACGGGTAACTCCAAAAGAAGTCTTGACGGGTAGAGTATCATCTTATCAGGCTGAGATCGATTCCTATTATGGGCTATAAAAGTCTATACATTTTATCAAGATGATAGTCAGAGGGCTTTGCCCCTGACTATCATCTTCTAAAAGAAAGGATAATCATGAAACTCAACTTAACTGGAAGCTGGAAACTACGGGGTGAATCTCAAAAGGGAGAAGGAATCTCTCTAGGATATATAAAATCTAATCTCGATGATGCAGATTGGAATGTAATTCCAAAGCTTATGCATCTACAAACAATTCTCTGCGAAAATAATCCTTACTTTGGAGAAAAGGTCAGGGCTATTAATGATAAGGCCTGGTGGTATCGTAAGAGGTTTTATGTTCCTGATAACTATAAGGGAAAAACGGTGCGCCTTCGGTTCGAGGGAGCTGACTATTATACATCGGTGTATCTGAATGGAAATCTTTTGGGACACCACGTAGGCCATTTTAATCCTTTTGAATTCGATATTACCGACCAGGTGTTTTATGAAAGTGAGAATGTCCTGGTTGCTCGAGTACGAGCACCCTGGGATGAACCCAATATCTATGCGGCGCGTCGGACATCAGACACAGTAATTCGTCGGATGGTCAAGGGGCTCTATGAACATGCAGATGAACTTATTCCCCCAGTGGCTAATCCCATTGGTTTATGGCAACCGGTAAGCCTGGTAGCGTCAGGACCCGTAGTATGCGAGCGAGTAGCAGTCTTCTCAAGAATTCTGGACGAAAAAGAAGTCGAGGTTAATCTGGAATTCACACTTCACAACTATACTTCCTCTCCTCAGAGAGTGGACTGCCAGCTAACTATGGAAGGAGAGACTTTTGAAGAAATACTAATCCAGGAGCGATTCTCCACTCTAGCTTCTTCAGGGCAGTCCTCCTTAAAAAAAACCTATCGGTTAAAGGATCCTAGGCTGTGGTGGCCCTGGGACCAGGGAACGCCTCACCTGCACCGACTTCTTCTGAAAACCAGCACTGATAGTGGTGCAACTGAAACCTTTACTAAGGTCATAGGCATTCGGGAAGTAAAATTGATTCGTACGCCAGAAGAGACTAGCTTCATCATAAATGGCCGCAAAATATTCATTAGAGGTACCCTATATATACCTGATATATACTTATCCCGGATGAATCTTGAAAAATATAAAGAAGATATGGAACGGGTAAAGGATTCCAACAGTAACCTGATTCGACTCCATGTTCATGTTGATCGTCCGGAGCTCTATGATTTGTGTGACAGGATGGGAATCATGGTCTATCAGGATTTTGAGCTTAACTGGGCCCATCCTGCTACTTTAGAGTGGGAAGAAGAAGCAGTGTCTCTTTTTAAAGAAATGATTAATATGCTTCAGGCTTACCCTTCTATCATCTGTTGGTGCTGTCACAATGAACCTGTTGATCCCCCATGCAACTATCACGAACATCCTGATCCCCGCTTATATAAGGAAGCTTTGAAACTGGATCCCAGTCGGCCGGTCTTCCAGGGCTCGGGTAGAGCGGAAGATTATCAACATAGTGGCGATTCCCACAACTACCTGGGCTCTCTTTCTGAAGGTGAATACACCGACATTCTGAAAGCAAAAGAGAGATTGAATACTGAATACGGCGTGGGGGCTCCCCCTGATAGACAGGTTCTGGAACAATATCCAATTCTATATAACCGTCTTAAGAATGCACTTCCAAGGATTGAAGAATTGCAGGAGTACCAGTGTCAGCTTCTTAAATTTTACACCGAATATTATCGGTATAATAAATTCAATCCCTGCAGTGGATGTGTACAAGTTCAATTCATTGATTGTTGGATTGGAACATTTTTTGGAGTAATAGACTACCATCGTAATAAAAAGAAGGCTTATCAAGTTTTGAAGGATGCCTTTCAACCACTTCTGATTTGTTTTGAGTACGGCATCAATGAACCCAAAGCAATCTGGGCTGTCAATGATCTACCTAAGAAATTTCTAAATGTTACTGCGGAGTGGAAGGTTACTGATACATCGGGGAAGACGGAAGTCGCCGATGGAAAACAACTTGATATCCCCATAAACACAAGGAAGAAGGTATGCGATTTGACTTGGAAAGTAAAGGATGAGGAGCGCTATACTCTCGAACTATCTCTGAAGGATAGTTTAGGGAAAACCATTGCTGCCAATCGTTATGTTGACCCTTTTCATCCCATGAGACGTCCAAAGGGATATCCTGAGGGATTTGACTTCTACCTTGGCATCAAAACTTTTGAACCTGAAGTACGGAATACCAAACCTTCAGACTTGTCACTGGCATTACTGGAAAGAGTAAAGCAGGTAAATAATAGTAGCGACTTAAATGCAAGATAGTCTACTATTGACCAAAATCTTCTAGTCATAGACATTCTCTCTCCAAGTCTGCAAAGATTCATCTACTGCCTTTTCTGTAATCATCCTCTGATAATTCCACTTCTTTTGCCTTCATATCTTCCCTATTAGGTCACTCTTATATTCTGAAGATTTCCATAGAGTACTTCTACATTTGACTCTTTCCTGCCAGTTTTTGGGTTTTTCTTCTGGGTGTAGATTCCCCAGGCTTTTCCTGTGCTCCAGAAAGTAGAAAAGTTGTCTTTATTTATCACTGGCCTAAAACTCATGGTCCCCTCCACCATGTCGAACCGAAATCCACTCAAAGCTAGCAATAGAGCCCAACTGGACATGGAGCGAGCGTAATGGTGACCACACTCCACTTCATTCCAGGGGTTTCTTCTGTACCCATCGTGTCTTTGCCGAGTTGCCTTCACCATAGTAAGCCCCTCTTCAATGAATCCCTCGTAGATGAGGTGCGCAGCGACTTGGTATTCTATCCCCGTCCAGACCTCATCACAGTAGATAAAGGGAAGCTTGGGTCTCCCTCCTTTAGGCCAGGAGCAGAGCAAAAGACCTTTCTCATCATTGAGGACATAGGTGCGTTGAACATTATGATGCCCAGAAAAGCTAGTTCGGAAATTATATTTATAGATAGACAAAAGGGCTTTTCTCACATGATTTTTGGGAAGAATATACCCCAAGCCAGTGACGTGAGCAAGCATTTGGCCTAACAGTTGATCAGAAAGACACCCTCTTCCATGTTGATAACTATATTGATTGATATCGTCCAATTTTTGGATGTAATATTCACCTTCCCAAAGCAATTCATCCATTCTCCTACTTCCTTCTTTAAGGGCATTTTCGTAGCGGATTGCGCATTCAATATCCTGCAAAGATCTGGCCATTTCGGCTCCTGCTTTCAAGGCAGCGTAAAAGAGAGAGTTGGTCAACGGATTCGGACCATAGAACTCAATATCGTACGTGTTGTGTTGTTGTGCATCAAGAACAAAGTCGCCGTCAGAATCCCAGTATGAAAAAGCAAAATCCAAAGCTTTGCGTGCCTTAGGCCATAGACCCTTGAGAAACTCTGTATTTCCACTGACCTTCCACTCACGGTAAAGACGAATTACTGTGCCAAGCTGGCCGTCAGCAGCGGGTAACATATTCTGCTTTTCTTTACCAAATATCTGGTTGGAGCGAAATGCCATTCTACCTTCCTGGTTTGTTTCCAGGTTAAATTCGACTTTTCTCATAGATTGTTCCAGCTCAGGAAAAAGAAAGGCCACTGTCTGGGCGTAATTCCATACGTGAGTACAACTTCCAAAACAACACCCTCTAGTGTCGTGACATCCTTCCCAGCCAAGAAAGGTACCATCTTCAATACGAAAACAGGTGGAACTCCTTAACACGGTAATATTGCTGGCCACTGCATCGATGACATAGCAGGGCAGGGTACTAGAAAAAAGGGCCCGATGAAAATCCCGAGATGCACGCTCTAACTTTTCCGTATTTTTAATCAA
>SDBT01017296.1_pt1 | contig 11394 bp, 18 predicted proteins | sample 2277101 | NCBI WGS metagenome assembly SDBT01 (sample SAMN10404973, study PRJNA504765) | marine sediment metagenome | isolation source: marine sediment core GS10_PC15, 103 cmbsf | place: Arctic Ocean: Southern Knipovich Ridge | collected 2010 | reverse complement strand
AGGTGCTGTTGTTACAGAAGGTGCTGTTGTCACAGTAGGTGCTGTTGTATGTCCCCTCACATCCCCTACACTTTATATTTCCATTAGAATCTGCTTTATTCATCTTATTACCTCTGTGTTTTTTATAGTATAAGTAGTATAAGTAGTATAAAAACCTATTGTTTGAGAAATAGTTAAACGCCTAAAACCTTTAAGCAAAACTTATATAGTTTAATATGTATAATAGAACTTGAAAAAGGTCATAAAACCTGTAGGGTAATACTGTAGTCTAGTATTACCCTAAATTCTTATTTCTTGAATATGTGTTTTGATTTATAATCCTGGAGTTCCAGAGAACCATATCTTTACAGTATCTCTTCCTGCTGATCCTGAACCAACAACATACTTACCAGCTTTTTTAAGCTCTCTTATAATAGCAGCTTTCTTTGATTTTGGAACTATGATTTCCCTTTCAGTAATTCCACATACAGCAGGATGTGATTGCATTAACAGAGTGCGAATATTAGGCATTTTAAATCCAACTAAAACCTTTTGACTTTGCTTTCTTTACAGGTTGTCCAAACATGCTAAATGTTTTAGAAGCTACAGCCACAGCTACACCTACTGGTATTAAAGCAGCTACTGCTTCTGTAGTTCCAGTTAAACTTACCATTTAAATTGCACCCCTAATTCTATCCATAAAATCACTATCCTTTAATATGAAAAATACTACAAATAAAAATAGTGCGATTACGAAGAATAAAGGTATCAAATCTAATAATGTTCTAGCAGTTGAATGTTCTACATAACTATCTGTTTTGTATGTGTATGTTACAAATGTTGCATTACTGTTATTAGTAACCATAGCAGATGAGTTTGTGAAAGTTATAGTATCTCCAGTATGATTCCAGTCTACGCCTTCTATATATAATATATCAGCTCCAGTTCCACCTGCACTTGCATTTACAACAGAGATAATATCAAAAATTTCATCATTAGCTAGTGTTAATGGTAGAGATTGATTAATGTTATTAAGATTACCAGCTCCTGTTTTCCAAGTTCCATTTATTTTAAGAGAAGTTATATCTAGAGTTTCATTAGACATTCCTACTGGACTAACATTTTCAAAAACAGAATCACTTATTACATTTACTAAAGCTACACCTATAACAATTAGAACGAACGCTATTAAAATTGTGTTCATTCCTTTATTATCAGCCATTTATTAACCTCCCTTTCATAAAAATACATTAGGAATATCTAAGATTCCTTTCTCCCTATTTATTGGTGATGATTTTAAGATTGAGTTGTCTTCATCAAAAAGATTCATTCTTCCATTCATAACATTTTCAGATTCTAAGATTCCTTTTCCACCTGTTACTAAAGTATTACTAAATAGAAGTTCTTTATTTTGCTTTAGTTTGAATTTATGTAAGAGTGATTTAACATTGTCCATCCTCTCTCTTTCTAAGAATGAGTTTAATTCTACTTCTTCTGGACTTAAACCTTTTCTAGGTTTATTAGTAAAAACTTTGTGTAGTAGTTCTTGAACGGACATATTACTTGTAAATAAACATTTAAAGATTTATATATTACGGTTATTAATCTCTAATCAATTTACTTATACCCCAGTATAAGAAACACCCAATTAAGAAAACTATAATAGGTAATAAAGCAGATTCTAATGTTGCAGCCATTATTAATCCCCATAGAGCAAAGATTGCATAAGATGTTATATTGTTTATTTTAAACTTGATACAAAGGAAAGCTACAACTGCAAAACTTATGAATATGAATAGTGGTGTAGTTCCTGCTACCTGGTTCACAAACAAATCCTGCCAGTCCAGATATGCTGATGTGTTCATGTAGACATCCCCCTAATCCATTCTACTACTGTAAGTGCATACAATACTATTAAAGGTGCAATTACTAATACTGCAAAACTTGAGTTAGATCTAATTAGTTGATTGAATAATAATATTAAATCAAAGCCTATTAAAAATAAAGTAGTTCCTATTACTGTAACCTGGACTAATAATATTATCTGGGCATCTCTAAAGATTGCTCCTCCAACTGCTATACCTACTAATGTTACTGCTGCTATAGCTGCTAATGTTAAATAGAAAGCTGTTGAGCCAAAGTTCTCTGGGTTTGTTAATCCTAGATTTCCCATTATATAACCTGTTGAACCATCTATTAATCCTGCAAAATTAAATAGTATAATCCATACAATCAATGCCAACAAGTATATATGTAGTTTAGCCATTCTATCTTCTTAGTTCAAATATGAAATATCCGAACGCTATTACCCCCATCATTAACGGTATGAAATATGGAACTGCTGCTGGTATATTTGGCATGAAATTAACCAGGTCTAGTATTACAGTCAGAGCAAATATTAAAAATAATGTTGCAGCTGGTGAGTATGAATTTATATTATATCTAACTACTGCAAATATTAAAATACTCATTATGATTAAGAAGGATAATACACCCCTACTAAAGTCATTAAACCCTGCGCCTAGTCTTTGCATGTCTACTAGGAAAAAGTGGGCAATACTATATTCTCCTGTGTATGTAGGTGCTATTAGCCAGTAGATTGAACCCTTACTTACATTATTATCTATAGTCCAAAAGTAATTCATAATTATAGTTTCATTACTATATGTAGATTGGCTTGTTGAAGAAATACAACCTGTAGGTGCTGAACATGATTTTGATATGATTATATTTCCATCTTTATCTGTTAAATTAAACCCTGCTAATTCTAAAGCCCAATAACTGCTAGAAATATCAAAAGAGAAGGTAAATACTGTATCATTACTTAAAGTTCCATTTAAAGGTTTTATATTATATTTAATGCCCTGTGAGAATGAGAACTCATCTTCTTCTACTACTCCACCTAAAGTAATTGTATAGCTTGTCTGTGTTGGTTTGATAGTAGTTGAGAATACATCATATCCTTCTAAATCAAACCTGAAAGTGTATGAAATATCTGGATCTAATAATGGCACAACTGTTCCTGCATCATCTGTTAAATCAGAATAAACTATTAGTGATACTCCATCTATAGTTCTGTTAGCTGTAAAATATACATTTTTTAATGGCTGTGAAGCTGAATTTATTACATTAAATGTTACATAGATACCATCAGTTGTGTTTAATAGGTATAGAGTTATATTTTGTGTTATACTATTTATTGGTTGGTTTGGCAATAAAAAGTTCCTTAAAGCAAAGCCTGTTTTCTCATAATTAATATTAACCTTAGTATTTGCAGTTGAATTTGGAGTTAAACAAGATGATACTGTTTTTACTGTTTTATCATAAGTTGCTGTTAAGTTTACATTTCTATCTGAACCCCAGTAATCAACAGTCATATCAAAGTCTACATCACTTAATTCAGTTCCATCTTCTTCTGCGAAAGAAAAGTTATAAACATGAATAGCTGTTACATTTTCTCTTGAACAATTTGAATCAAAGAATAATTTGGTTATGGTTCTTTCTGGTGTTTTAGCTGATGTAGTTATATTATCATTTGCAGAGCAAGACCAATAAGTATAGTTTGCTGGATTTGTAAGATACATATAGAAAGTTGTATTTGTAGAGTTCTGTGATTCTTCTAATGCTCCTGATATTGTTGAATTAAAGAAAGCATAATTAAGGGTATCTCCTTCTGGGTCTGTAGAACCTGAACAGGTTAAAAGTGTATTATCTGCAGCTATCCTTGTATTATTTGCTGGGCTTAAAGTTGTTGGAGTTGTAGGATCATTATTGTATGTAAAATTATATTCTGATGAGTTTCCCTTTAAATTTATATTTGAAGTGCACTCTACCTTCCAATTATAAAAATGTTCATCTCCTAGAGTTAAGTTTATAGTTTGATTGACTAATTGTGTTATTGATATATCTGTTTCATTTAAAGCAAAGTTTCCTGTTACTGAATTGTTTAACCATAAAGAACAGTTATGTATAGTTCCTAGAAGTGTAGTAACATTATAAGTGAAATTTAAATATCTTGAAGCTGTTGTAAAGTCATTTATTGGAGCTTGTAAATCTACTACAGGTGTATCTATATCTATTGTTAAATTAAATGCAGTAGAGTTTCCTTGTTCATGCTGATCATCATAACAACCTATAATCCATAAATGATCTCCTTCTGTTAAACTTGTTAAGTTAATTGATTGGTTGATTAGTTGAGTTATAGAATAGTCTGTTTCAATAGTAGAGTTATCTATAATTATAGAACAGTTTACTATAGGGTCTGCATCTATATCTGTTACATTATAAGTAAAGTTCATTGAATCGTAGAATATCATAGTGTTGTTTATTGGAGCATGCAGTTCTATTATTGGAGGATTATTTGCTAGAAAATAAGTTACATTAAGGAAAGGTCTTTTCCAAACAATAGCATCATCCATTGATGAAAATTGTGCTGAGGTTTCTAAATGGACATATTCAGGTTTAAACATAACAGTAAGATTTGATTTTCCTAAATCAGATTGATTTTGCACCCAAGTTGTTAAATTCCAAGTGTATCTACCAATCGCAGATATATTTCTTTGTCCTAATTTAGCACCAATCTCTATTGGTCTAGTGGTCCAAGATGTTACACTATCTACCCAACTTTGATTGTCTATTTCATACATTCCTGGTGTTACAATTCTATCTGCTGGTGGTGCTGTTTCTGAATACAAACCAACTTTAGCATCGTCTATTATTACTCCTGCTGGAATAGATGTTATATTAAATTTAAGAAATATACTTCTAATATCTGGTGCTACCCATTTAACATAAATATCTGCATCAGTATAATAAATTCCACTAGGTGTATTTTCTACAACCCATGTATCCCAGATTAGAGATGTAGCAGAAGAATTGATTATAATTTCTGTTGAGTATTCTCCAAATTCTATTATATCATTTGAGTTTGCTTCTATTATTAAAATAGAATCTTTATTATTTAAATCAAAGTTTAGTTCTATTTCAGAAGCATTATCATAAACTCTTATTATAGATTCAGTTTTATCATCAAATTCTTTACTATATTTTCTTAAAGGAATGTTTGCAGGAGTTAATTCTAAATCCTGTGTTGTAGAAAACTTAATTGTTCTTGTAGTATAATTAAAATCTAAACATTCTGCTATATTAGAACCATCTGATATAACTTCACAAGTAATTCCAGAACCTTTAAGACTTCTTGCTTCTTCTATTTTCTTCCATACTTCATCTTCATAGATATGTCTTATTCCCCCAAAGAATGTTAATGTGCATACATGGCTTTCACATATCTTCATAGTTGAAGGAGTTATTTCTAGTATTCTGTTTATTACTTCTTCTTCACTCATACCAAATAATTCTTTAAACCAGTCTATAGTATCTTCATACCATCCTGCTTCTACATCTTCTGTATTTGGGATTAAGAATACTCCTAGCAATAATAGTAATACAGTAATACCCAAACCTATCTTAAATACATTACTTGCTGATATATTACTAGAAGGTTTTACTGGAGGTTCTGGAACTTCTGATTGACTGATTGGTTTCTTAACTATATATTCCCCGTTCCTTTTTATGAACCTTAAATCTTTCATACTAATCCTGATGATTGTGCACTACGGTATATCATAAATGAACCACCTAAGAACAGGGCTGCTCCTACAAAGTAAGGTAAGAATAAATCTATTACCAAACAAGTAGCAAGTGTGCCTGTTGAAAGTGTGTTTGAGCTACAATTTAAATGGTCTTCATCTCTGTTAATATCTACAAACTCTCTTATTGGAGCTCCTAAGATAGTAACCATAATTAATGCTAAAACCATTAACATTATACCAAAGATTAACACTTGTCCTTTTCTATTCATTAGAAAAATAACCTCCCTTTTATTAATTTGATAGTTTCTAAATCATAAATATCTTTTCCCCTTCTAAATCTTTTCTTTGGGTCTTTAATCATTTCTATTCTTTTTATCTCTAACTCTGCGAGGCTTATGAAAGTTAGTCCTTGTATCTTTGTTGTTCTTACTTTTCTTTTAGCTGTGAAGTCTGCAAGAGTGAAGTCGTCTTTAGTGCCTCTCTTTAGGTCTGCGCCTACATCTCTTAGTTTAGTAGTGCCTCTGTGCTCTGCTGGTTCTGTGTAGTGGAAATCTCCTCTTCTAGCTATATCTAAGAGTCTGTCTAGCTTCTCTGCTGATATTTTAGGATTCTTTATTAGAACATCATAGTCATCTGATTTTCTTTTTAATAGTAAAGGTGCATGCGCGTTTAATGCTTTACCCCCAAATATAATACCATTATTCTTTTTTATGAACTCTCTTATAGTTCTATCTCTAACACCTATAGAAGTATCATAGTTGAATCTAGGAAAAGTGTAATTGTTCTTTATCTTTGTTAGGATTGATTTGATACTCATTGGAAAAATACCTTCTTTGCTTTAATAATATTAGGTCTACCTGTGCTTCTTAATCCTGGATGTGAGTAATGTAAACTTGATCTGATAGCTCTTTCTGGACTTTTGAATGTGTTTGGAACTTCTATTATAGACTTAGGCATAGGTCTTCTTTCTTCAATTAAACCTCTTACTTTCTGTAATAATTGAGTAGGTAGTTTGAACTCTTTTTGTTTCTTACCTTCTCCAAAAGGTTTCTTTAAAAATTGTGATATTGATTTTTTAACCATTTTAACTTAATTACCAAACCTCCTTTCTATAAATAAATGTATGTGGGTAGTTTCTATCTTTATACCAATTTCTTTTTAACTTTTTAATCAGACTACTTATTCTTTCAGCAGACACTACCTTTTCTGCACTATTGGGTTTCACAAAGATATATGAACCTTTATTTTTTATTAAATGTTTATGAACATCCTTTTGGATTCTATACCTATTATCTTTTCTTTGGGTTCTTACTTCAATAGGTCTGCTATTAATAATGCCATCATAACCATATCCAAAATTCACTTTTCCTCCTCTCCTTCTTATAATTTTATGTTCCTGTTTTGTATGCCATATCATTTTAACCATTTTAACTAAAATATACATTCCTCCTCTTTGATTTCTTTTTCTTTGATTTACTTAAACCTAAAAAGTCTGCTTGTTTCCTAGCTCTTTGAATTTCCCTTACTTCACTAATTGCTCCTAATCTTTTACCTCTTCTTTGTATGAATCTTAATGGTGTAAATACTTTTAATCCTTTTCTTATCTTATATTCTCTGAATACTTTAGGACTTGGAACGAAAGGAATATCTTTGATTCTTGTAACTCCTTTAGGTTTTAAGTAGAATGTAGCTGCTAAGGTTCTTCTTGTTATCTTTGCTCCTAACTGTAAGGCCTTGCCTTTAGGGAGCTTTTCAGCAACTAACAAATCTACACCTTTAGTCTTTACAAATAATTGGAATGCTTGTGTTTTCTTTAGTTTTTTAATTATTTCTTCTATTTTTTTAGGTGCTCCTTCTGTTGGTATGAATGGTGTTGGTGTTGGTTGTGGTCTTGGAGTAGGACCAACAAAAGGACTAGGTGTAACTCTTGGTTTTGGTTGTGGTCTTGGTGATGGAATAGGAGGTCTTGGTTTAGGAGGTCTTGGATAAGGAGTAGGACTAACAAAAGGACTAGGTGTAACTCTTGGTCTTGGTGATGGAGTAGGACTAACAAATTGACTTACAGGAGCTGGTCTTGGTGAAGGTTGTAAACTTGGAGTTGGACTAACAAAAGGACTAGGTGTAACTCTTGGTGATGGTTTTACTTTTAATTGAGAAGTTAATAAACCTACATCTGTTGTTATCTTACTAAGTGGAAGTATAGGTTGTGATAGTAATTCTCTTGATGTTATTTCTAATTTTGTTTCCTTCTTTAATCTTTTTACTAATATTTTTAATTCATCAGCACTAATTACTCCTTCTCTTGCTTTTTTCAATAAACCCTTAGTTTTTTCTGTTGCCTTTACAATCTCTGCTGATATGATTGGAACTCTTTGACTATCTATTAATGTTACACCTAATGTCTTTTTTCTTCTTATAATCTCTCCAGGTGATAATAATACTTCTGGTTCTCTTGAAATAAAACCTAATGGTTTAAATTCTCCTGTTGGTGTTGTCTGGAATTTTATTAAATCTGCTCTTTCTTTTATAGATAATGTTTTTCCTGCTTTTAATTTTTCTACTACACCTCTTAAACTCTTTGGGAATTTAGAAACCTTCACTCTTTCAAATAAAACAATTTGAGGTCTTGGTTGCTTTATTGTAACATCCCCTGCTAATATATCTACTAATTTTGCTTCTACTCTTTGTTTTATACCTAATCTAGATACTCTCACTCTTCCATAAGGGTCTGCAAATAATCCTCTTTCTAATGGAGATGCTTTTGGAGTAGGTAATGGTTTTTTAATTGGTATTTTTCTTTTTATTATTCTTCCAAACAAATCTCTAGCTGCTGTAACTGCATCAATTTGTTTTCCTGCTAATCTTAATTGTTTTGGTATTGGTTCTCCTATTGTTTTAACAGCACCTGCTACTTTTATTTGAACTGGTTTTCTTCCTTTTATACCAGAAGGAACAACTATTTTACCTGCTTTTAATTGTGTAAATTTTGGAGATATTTTAGCACCTGCTACTTTAGCAAATTTTCCTGCTACTTTTCCAATAATACCAAGCCCCTTACTTGCTACTATCTCACCACCAACAAAACCTAAAGCAAATCCTGGTTCTTGTCTTAAAACCCTACCAATTTCTGGAAAGCCTTTACCTGTTAATAATCTTTTACCAACACCTTTTATTCCTAAAATTGTTTCAGATACAGTTCTTCTTGGTTCTGTTATTGCTTGTTTAGCAAATTCTGCAGTTCCAACACCAACAGCTAATGCTCCTAATGGAACTTGTTTAAATTGTCTTAACATCTCTCCATCTTTCTTAACTTTTGCTTCTGCTCTTTGTTCTGATATAAAACCCTTAACTTTCTCTAAAACCCCTTCTGGTTTTTTAGCTTCTCTTATTTCACTAACAAATACTTCCTGTTGTTTTTTTAATCCAACTTCTTTTTTTAACTCTTCTAGTTTTTTAGCTCCAACTCTTGCTTCTATTAATTCTTCTGCCGTAGCTCTTTCAAAGAATCTTCTTTGTGCTGCTGGACTTAATCCTTTTTCTAAAACTTGTTGTCTTGTAACTTCTCTTACAGTTTCTGCTCTTATTTCTTTTACTGTTCTTTGCTCCTGTTCTGCCTGTATTTGTTCCTGTAGTGATGGAGGTGCTGTTGGGCCCCTTCTAGTTTCTCCTGGTCTGTAACCTATAGCTCCTCCTGTTTCAGGATCAAATGCTCTTCCACCAACTACTACAACTTTTCTAGCCATCTTCCATGAACTGGACTCCCTTTATTTTTAATAGAATAGATTTAGGTATTTTCCTCTTATCTATGTTTAGTAATTTTCTAGGAATGGTTATAGATAGTTGGTTGTTTGTTTTGTTGTAGAAAACCTTTCTTAAAATTTCTTTATCCATTTTACTAGTAAAAGAGTATTTAAAGATTTTTATATTACGGTTACTATAAAAACCCTAAAATTGCTAATAAAAAACCAAAAGCAATAATCATAATATAACATATAATAAAAATCTTAAAAAAACTCAAAAAACTTACATTCATATATTTCTTTTCGCCTTTCTCATTTGTAAAACATAATTTCATTTACTTTTCCTCCTTGTTCCATTTATTGCTCCTCATATCTTCTTACATCTTTAAATAAACAATAAGGTCTAGTGCAGACACCATAAGTTCTATCATTCTCATCTATCCCTTCTGTAAGATAATAGCCACAAGATGGACATGGTTTCATCCTAAAGCCCATCCTGTTTCTTCTATTAAGTCTTCTGGTATTGGTATGTTATACTTTGTTTTCAAAATACTAAAGATGTCATTTAGTTTCTTTTTATCAAGCAGACTACAACTATTTTTATAAAACTTCTTCCCTGATGTATCCTCTATCTGAATCTTTAGTATAAAATCCGATATTTGAAACTTTAGTTTTCTTTCTGTCTGCTGCATTATCCCTTCCCTAGTAGTTTTGAAATAAAGTATAGAACTGCTACTATACCCACCACTAAAATAATCATACCTTTGCCACCACCAAGTTTCTTCTTTAACTTTAAACTAGATTGCTCCATTAAAGTAATAAGAATCTTTTGTGGGTTTGCTCCTTTGTTTGCTGCTATAGTTTCATCATAATTCTTTGATGGACAGAAAGGTTCTAAAGACCAGGTAGGCTGGACTATAGTAGGTATTCCTTTATAATTCATTATATACTTTGAAGTTGCTAAGTGATAGGAGTTTGTCTTTCTAATATAGATATATTCATTCTCTATTTTAAGATACTCCATTTCAATACTAAGATTATCCTTTATGTAGATTACCAGAGCATAGTTCTGCTTTAGTTTTGCCTTCTTTAATTTAGGAAGTTTAATCCTCTTTGATTTTTTCTTAGGTTCTAAAACCTCAATTAGTTTGTCTAACTTTTTATTTAAGCCAACCTCTACTCTTCCTTCTTGTTCTTGTCCAACCATGATTTCTTATCTCCTCCAGTTTTAATACTGGCTCTTGATTCTTTCTTTGTTGTAATAGCAGCTTTGATTAGTGCTGCCTCTTTTGATAATGATGTTGATAATACTATTTCTGCTCTTCTTTGTAAGTAAGAGTTTAAAGTAATTTTTGGGTCTGTCATAGCTTCGTTGTATAACTGTGCTCTCTGTAAACTTCTAACTGCGTTTAATTCTTCTATGTCTAAGTTTGCTGCTTTGCTTGTATCACCTAAACCTAATATTTTATTTAAGAAGTGAAAGATTCCTACCTTTTCTTCCTGCTGGGGATAATTCATACCTAAGTAAGTCTGTAGTTCTTGTTTTTCTTGTTCTGTTAAATCTTCTGGCATTTTAATTCCTTTAGGTCTGCGACGCTTTGTTTCATTTGTGCATCTGCCTAAACTCTTTTTTTATACAAACTGGACAAAACTTTCCTAACTTATCCTTCCTATTCTTTAAAGCTGTTCCACATTTTGTGCATTTTAGTTCTTGCATTTTCTTTTTTTGTAGGGGTTGGGGAGAATACAAAGGAGGTGAGTCCAATGAAGACAAACCAACCCTTTCTACATTTTAAAACCTAACCTCTTCATATTCTTCTTCACCATAATTTTTATACCATTCTGCTATATCTTTCAAAAGTTCCTGGATTGAGATTTTTTTATATTGACAGTAGTATGTTAATCCTATTGCCAGTAAGATACCAACAGTTATCATATCCTGGATTATTTCACCCATTTTATTTTACCTTCTGCTTTCTAAAGCCTGGTCTTTTTCTGAACTTTAGTTCGTAGCCGTGTTTCTTCAAATCCTCCTTTAAATAATCTTCTACTTCCTGCTCTGTCTTTAATTTCTGTATATGATC
>SDBT01017295.1_pt1 | contig 11395 bp, 7 predicted proteins | sample 2277101 | NCBI WGS metagenome assembly SDBT01 (sample SAMN10404973, study PRJNA504765) | marine sediment metagenome | isolation source: marine sediment core GS10_PC15, 103 cmbsf | place: Arctic Ocean: Southern Knipovich Ridge | collected 2010 | reverse complement strand
AAAGCCATGATCTTTAATAAATTCATGATTATATAATTCCGGAATGAATATTTTTGTGGCATCTAAAAGCATCGGAATATTCGTATGTATTCCTTCGTATACACTAACTGATCCTGATTTGGTGACTAACAAATCAGTTACTGCCATAAGGTCTGGCATACGGTTGGTGTATCCCACGATTGTGGTGGAAATATGAGGAGGAAAGTTAATCTGTTCGATTCTGCTTCTATCTGATTCATGTTTGCCCAAGCAGATGATGATGTGTGCTGGTGTTGCTATCTTTGCCAGTTGTTTTGAAAATGAGTACGTTGCGCTTGAACCAAGTGATCCCATAAGCAGTTGAATGACCGGTTTTCGTTCTGGAATATTATAGGTTCGCTTGATTTTCCGCTTGTTTTTCCACCTGAAGAATTCTTTATTAATGGGAAGACCGGTTACCACAAGTTGCTCTTGTGGTATTCCGGATGCGGTAATTTTTTCTTGTATTATTGGATCATCAAACATTAATGCAAGACGAAACTGATCATAATCTGGTGTATTTATTCCGTAGATAAATGGTGTTGCATCCAAGTCAGTGGAGATGATAAGAAAAGGGATGTCCAATTCTTTTGCTGCAGCGAGAATGTCATTATTAATAAGCGGGACGACTGAGATGATCATGGCCGGTTTTTGTTTTTTCAGATATTTCTTGAGCAATCGTTGCGTTTTGTTACTTGATGCATAAATATAGTTTTTACCTAAGGTAAATATCATGTTCATTAACCTAAAACATTTTTTTTGTGCTAAATAATTGTGCAAATCTTCCGCACTGTATTGGTTTAAAGAGAGGATATGTATAGGATCAATCTGCTTGAGTATATCTTTGAAAATGAATGAGGTTTGTATCTCATACGCATTGCCAATCTGTGTGTGTAGAGATGTAACAACTGACGTGTGCCCACCACCACCATTGCTTGTGAAGATGATAATCTTTTTTTTCTTACCACTAAATAATTTTTTTACTGAATCTATAAGGCGCTTTTTTATCGAAGATGTACCAGATAGTATTGCCTGTTGTGCATCATCAATAAGATTAAGCTGTTTACCGAGATCAACAGATACAATGGTTAGAGCAACGAGAATAAGAGGTCTATACGATGTCATGAAGTGGCTCCCCACTTATTAATTGAGCTCCATTTGAATGGATAAATGAAGTATTCTTTATCAAATATATAGAATTAATGGTACGCGAAATGCATGATTTGTCAATTTAGGCGATAATACGGATATATTAATTTACCGCACAATTTTCTATTAGAGTATTTGTTTGAGTACTGGAGGTATTATTTTTGTTCTAACCAGGTACGTGCAATAGATACTACGGTGACCAATAAAATTGCCCATTGATAATGGAGGTGTGGCATGATTGCGATGCTCGAAACACCGGCCAAGGATCCGGCAAGCAGCAGCTGTGGTGCATAGGGGAGTATCCCTTGGCAAATGCAGGCAACAACGTCAAGCAGTGAAGCAACACGTTTTCCTTTCAAGCCGAATGAATCACCAATTTTTTTGGCTACTGGCCCGGTAACTAAGATGGCGATGGTATTGATAGCAACTGCTGCACTGACTAAAAAGGTCAAAAGCGCAATGTATAATTCAGCAGTCCCTTTGCTCGTAATGCGTGTACTAAAAAGTTGTAGAATATACGTAATGCCACCATTGTACTCAACAATGTAGGTCAGCCCAGAAATAAGTAATGCAAGGATAAGAACTTCCTGAATACCACCGGCATCTTTGGCAAATCCTTCGAGAATAAGTGAGGTGCCCCGAACAAAGGTGAAGGTGCCTTGTGCTATGCCAATGCCAATTGCAGTCAGGATACCTAAAACAAGCACTGCAATAACGTCGATGCCAAGTAGGGCGAATAAAAAAACAACGGCATAGGGAATGATAGTAATTGCATCGTGATACGTAAGGGTTGCTGATGCTATCAAGTCAGTCGAAGGTGTGCCCCCCACGGCCATGAGGATGCCAACCGTGAGTAAGAATGCCGGGATGACGAGTTTGATATTCGCTTTGAATTTATCGGCCATACGGGCGCCCGTTGTTTGTGTTGCTGCAATGGTTGTATCTGAAATGATAGAAAGATTATCACCAAGCATAGCACCACTGACCACAACACCTGCCATGAGTGCAGGGTCAGTACCAATTTTTTGAGCAATACCCATGCCGATAGGCAAGAATGCTGCTATAGCGCCCATCGAAGAACCAATGGCCGTTGCGAAAATACTAACGATAGTAAAAAAGCCCGGCAGTATATAGTTCTGCGGCAGCAGCTGCATGCCAACTTTGACTGCAGCCTCAGTGCCGCCGATGAGCTTGAGGATATAGGTAAATATGGCGCTGAAGATAAAGATATAAATCATTGCAATAACGGTTGGTTGCGCGCCGCCCGCAAGAAATACCTCTACTTTTTTGTTAAATGGTATTTTTTCTCTGAACGTAAAAAGGGAATAAATAAGAGCAATCAGGCACGAGAACAGGGGTGAAATTTTGGATGAAAAAAAGAGCGCTGATGTTAGAAATAATCCAACAAAAACAAGGAAGGGGGTAAGAGATAAAAAGCTTGGTTTTTCAGCTTGAGATTGCATAAGTGCTCTTTCTTCTTGGCAAAGTTATAATTAAAATAAACAACTGTTTTCATTCGCTGAAAGCGGGTGTACAAAGATACTTTATTTTGCTAAAGTTTACATTATATGTCTAGTGTTTTTTTAGAATATTTCAGATAGAGTTTGTTGAAAATGAGGGGCTAACGATATGAAACGAGTAACGTTATTACTTTTTATGTTAACGGTAGCGCATGTTGCCTTGGCAAGTAATTTTGATGAAGAAAAAAATAATATTCGTTTAACCATTGAGCAGGTTCCAGGGACCAAATATGTTATTGAACAACCACGTGCTATTACTGGCTCTGAAGTAACGATGTGGGGGGTATATTTACCTTTTCGCGTTAGTGTAACTAATAATAGTGATAAGGCAATGGTTATATCGCCACGATCATTTGGGCAGTTAACATTGATTGATGCTCAGCGAATTGGAAAGTTATTTGTGACAGGGAAAGGCATTCTTGCTGTGGTGGGTGGAGTTTTAGGTATATATGCAGCTATTTTTGGTTGGGCTATTGGTTTAGTGGAGTATTTAGAGAATCATAATTATTTTTGGTGTACAAATACTAATCATGGTAAAAGGGCGCTAAAGGTAGGATTTGTATCCACCGTATTCAGTGCTTTATGTTTTGAGTATGCAATCAGAAAAGGTTCAAAACCGTTTATAGAAGAATTTGAAAAGAAGATGCTCAATGATGCAATTACTATTGAGCCAGGTCAAAAAATAGAAAAGCTCATCTTTTTGGATACTAAAGGTTATAACATATCTGAGTTTGATGTCTGTTTGTATGAAGCAGATAATAAATCTGGAGTAACTGCGTTTCATGTAAATTGGCATTAGCCGCACTGCATGTTCATTAGGGGAAAATCTATGCAACTATCACGGAACATATTGTTTGGTATGCTCTTTTTTATGATAGGTAATGGTACTTTTTGTTTTGCTCAATATTTTGGTCAAGAACAAAACGGATTGCAACTTGTTCTTCGTGCATTGCAATCAGATGAACATGTATTAAAGCCACAAAAAGTGAATGCAGAAAAATTAACGCGACTCGGGGTACATCCTGTAAGGGTAAGCGTGCATAATAAAAGTGGTGGGCCAGCAATTATATCACCGAGCTCTTTTAAAGGCGTGCCTATTATTACTGATCCCAAACAAGTAAATCATTTTCCAACAAGGAAAGGAGTAATTGCAACAGGAATTGGCATGTTTAGTTTAGTTGCTCTTGCAAAGAGCATTGTTAATTACTATCGCAATACAGCTAACGCTGGTGGTTACCACGTATCCTCATTAAAATGGCCGGCGGTTTTTGGGTTAGTAACTGGTGCATGCTGGTATTATGTCAGCCGCTATGGCGTGCGAGAAGATTACCTTCGCGAATTTAAAAGGGTTATGCTGACTGATGATGTTACTGTTCAGCCAGGGAAGGATATTCAAAAACTTATTTTTGTAGATAACAAAGGTTATAACACACCAAAGTTTGATGTCTGTTTGTATGATGCAGATAACAAATCTAAAGAAACTACATTTCATGTAAATTGGCATTGATTGGAATAATTACATTGTCATTTTTTAAGCCACGTTTGTCGTGGCTTTTTTACTGCGCAAGGATTTTTTGATTGTATATATTGATACTGTGGCATCGAAATTTTTTTCTGATGTACAATGATTGTTCAATATGTATCAATATGAAAAAGGACGTGTAATGAAAATAACGCAGGTTCTGGCACGAGAAATTTTCGATTCGCGAGGTTTTCCGACTATTGAATGTGAATTAACGTTAGCAAATGGTGTTCATGTACGTGCATCGGTGCCATCAGGTGCCTCGCGTGGCATGCATGAAGCAGTTGAGTTACGCGATGGCGGTACGCGATTAATGGGTGCCGGGGTATTGAAAGCAATTGAAAATGTGGAACACATTATTGCCCCAGTGCTCGTTGGCAGTGAGCCTGATCTGATTCAGATGGATGTACTAATCATGGAACTTGATGGTACCGAAAATAAATCTCACTTGGGAGCAAATGCTATGCTTGCGGCAAGTATCGCCGTATGCAAAGCGCAGGCAGTTGTTGAAGAGCTCGATCTTTATGAACTCATTGCACATTTGTGTGGTTATAATACGGTAGCGTTACCATTCCCGTTGTTTAATGTAATTAATGGCGGGGTTCATGTGAATAATAATTTGCAGATTCAAGAGCTCATGATTATGCCGGTTGGAGTTCGTAGTTTTCGTGCTGCAATGGAGTTGGGAGTAACCGTATTTCATACCTTAAAAAATATTTTAAAGGAGCAGGGTAAATCGGTTGCGGTTGGTGATGAAGGTGGCTTTGCGCCGTATTTTGATAGTGAACAACAGGCACTCGATTGTTTGATGCAGGCAATTGAATTGGTGCAGCAGGAAAGCGAAGGGAGTATCATGATTGCGTTGGATGTTGCTGCATCGCAATGGTATAACCCGCAAACAAAGTTATATCAGTGGCATGGCACGCAAATGACAGCACAGGAATTGATTTCTTTCTACGAGCAACTTATAGAGCAGTACCCGATTTATGCAATAGAAGATGGCTTGGCTGAAAACGATTGGGATGGCTGGCAGCAGCTTGCACAAAGCTTGTCTTCAAAAGTAAAACTCGTGGGCGATGATATTTTTGTTACCAATGCTGAGCGCATTAGAAAAGGAATAGAGTTACAAATTTCTGATACCGTTCTCATAAAACCTAATCAGGTTGGTACGGTGACCGAAACGTTGCAAGCGATTAAATTATGCAAGGAGCATGGGAAAAATACTATGATATCACATCGCTCTGGTGAGACGAATGATTCATTTATTGCAGATGTGGCAGTTGGTACCAGTTCCGGGCACATTAAAGCTGGTGGCTGCTCACGAGGTGAGCGTATGGCAAAATATAATCGGTTGCTCAGGATCGAAGACGGGCTGCTCTTTGCGCATTAAACATTACAAAATTCTTGCGCAATAAATTTATGCCGCCGGCGCAGTATTTTTTTTGTTTTTGTTAAACGGATTATCATCGTTCTGCACTAATCTTTTCAGTTCATCTGCGTATTGTTTTTTATCGCCCCAATCAGGTTCTGATGGTTTGGCTGGTTCGGGTCTGAATCGACGCTTGCGTTTACGTCGTTCTGGTGGTTCAGGCGGTGGCGGTATTTGAGCCGGTCGTGGTAATTCAATTCTCTTGAGCTCATCTTTTTTTAAGTAATTATCGACAATTTTTACCGCTTCATTAGTACCGGTTTTAAAGAACCAGCGGGTAATTGGATCTCTGAGGCTATCAAAGAGTGTTCCTTCACGAGCGTACTCGTCGGCTAGTTGCACGAAATCTTTTGTGGCCTCATTCAAACCCTCACGCAGGCGTGGTTGAATAACTATGGGCGAGATGAACACGGTAAGATTGGTTCTCGATGTTTCACCGGATCGTTGTTTGAATAACCAACCGATGATTGGAGCATCAGCAAGCAGCGGTGTTTTTTTGATTCCTTGGGTAAGGTTGGTTTTAATCAAGCCACCAAGCGCAAGAATGCCACCATCATGGACATTTGCTTCAGTAGTGATGTTACGGGTGGTACGAGCATCAGTACCGCCAATAAATTCATTGATATCAATAGCAACGGTCAAGTTAACGGTGGGAGCTTCTTTGCCGTAACTGATACGGGGGGTGATATGGACATTCAGTTTTGCTGGTATTCGATCTTGCTTTCGAATGGTATTGCCACCTGTACCAAACGTTGGACTTCCATCTACCAGCCTTGATTCTTCTAGTGTTACTTCAGCAGGGTGATTATGTGTTGCGATGACATATGGATGGGAAAGGATTTTACTATACCCAAGTGTTTGAATTATTTGTAAAATTCCCCAGGTTTTTCCATCGTTATCATTGAGTGAAATAATGGTACTACCTGGTGTAGCAATGCCTGCCGCACTGGTATTTGCCGCAGGAGGATCCCTAAATTTCGTAACGGTACTGTCTTGGACTTGTACACTATCTCGTAACAAATCAGAAGCAATTTCGGTTGTACAATCAGGACGGGTCTGAACGCCAATTGTTTTTGGATTTTCAAATGAATCAGGAATAACTCCTGGTTCCAGTTGGGCCGATTGGAAATTAACTTCATTGGGCAATGGGATTTTTGCCGGATTGCGAATAAGACTGCCCAGTGCCCGTGCGTCATCAAGTGTTAAGTCTACAATAAGTACTTCAATAAGAACTTGCGGACGTGGAGTATCTAATTCTTCAATAAGTTTTTTAATACGTCTCCAATCATCGTTACGTGCAGCGATAATAAGTTTGTTACCGCCATAGTATGGTGTCGGTGCCGGTACTTTTGGATCAGCGCCAGTTGTTGTTTCTGCAGGCGGTGGTGTGTCGGTGGTGATTTTTACGTCTTCAAAGAATTGTTCGGGCCCGACCGCAGCTTTTTTTGCTGCTTCTGCTTGTGCAGCACCTTCTTTTTCTGAAGTAACAATTTTTTTGAGTACCTCTGCAAAAGATTTTGCTTCAAGGTATTGCAGCTGGTATACATGCAAAATCGATTTACCTGAATCGAGTTCTACATCAATATTTTGACGAATAAATTCTTTCAACCGATTAATTGCTTGTGGGCGACCGAGAATAATAAGCATATTAGTACGTTCGTCGGCAATTATTCGGGTATACCTTGAGAAATAGGTTGCATCGCTTTGTTTCTGTGTATCAAGCCGATAGCGATTAAACTCATTGGGTTGTTTTAAAATACTTTGATTAAAAAGGTTAGCAACTATTTTTGCTGAAGAGTGATGTAGTTTAATATAATCCATCTTTTCTTGAAAGCCGGGCTGGTCGACTTGTTGAATAATATGCATTGCCGCTTTTATGTCATTTGCCTTACCCATGAGGATGAGCGAGTTAGTTACCGTGTCTATCTTATACGGTGGACTCGTAGTGTCGGGTATAGGCAACAGCTCTTTTAATAGATTTTTAAATTCGGTGTCCTGATCAGTAACCTTAATATTAGTCAGATAATAAACATACCGAATTCGTTGATCTGAATTTGGTAACTCATTTGGTGCTGTATTGATGTAGACAGGCATGGGTTCTCGAGCAATGTCCTTGCTGTTTTTAACTATCTGATACATGTCACCTTTTGGGACCATGCTAAAGCCGGCAACATCTAACGTGGTGCCGAGTAGCTTCCATGCTTCCTGTAGACTCAATTTTTTCTCATGGTGCAGGGTAAGTTTTGCCTCAAGTTTATTTGGCCCCGTCGGCAAGAGTATGTTGATTCCTTTTTCAGCGGCCAGATAATTGATTACATTAATCAGATCTTCTTCATCATATTTAAATGAAATATATTTTTCTGTGTGGTGATTGTTTGCATGTGCCGGGACTAATTGGTTGTTCAGTACTGGCAGCATCGGTGTTTCAGCCTGTATGCGATTACCAAAGCATATGCATGCCGGTAAGAAGAGGATGACGAGTGTGCGGAGTGCTCGATTTTTATAATTCATTACGCTACCCCATTCATTCAGTTTCTTTCGTCTTAGGTAACAACGTGCCGATGGCAATGGTTACCTCAATCGCATTTTTAGTTTTTTGTGATGCAGTTATATCTAATTCTTTGGTATAGATCCGTTGTTTTTTTTCGATTTCCTGCAACAGTTCGGTCAACTTTTTCATGGTCATATCAGTAAACTTGGCGGTAAGAATATCTTCTGTGTAAGCATCTTCTGTGGATGATATCACTTCTGGGCGCGTAGATAATTTGTTGGTCAAACCAAGTTGTTCGAGTAAATCTTTAAAATAGCCGGCTATCTTAAAATCTTCTTCTTCGGCAAGGATTGCGTTTACTTCTTTTTCTTTTTGTCGTACCTGCTGTGCCTTGTTGAGAATTTCTTTTATTTGTTCGCGGTAGGTATTAACTTCTTCAATTTTTTTTTGCACAGATGATATGTTCCGATAGGAGCGAAAGACAATAATCCCGGTGGCAAAACAGGTAATACCAAGTCCTACAGCAAGGTACTGATAAAATTGTTTCTCTTCGAGCCGGTCTATAAATGCTTGTATTTGATCAAATAAAACCATTACTTCTCCCCCATACGAGTAGCAAGTGGTATTTTCATTATAAATTCAGGGTCTTTCTGTGGCTCTATGTCCTTAAAGAGCTTTGATTTGCGCAGTTCCCGTTCTAAATTTTGAAGTGCTTCAAAATCTTTGACCCGTGCTTTTAAGGTGATTGTTTTTTCGGCGATAGTTATTTTTTCTGCAACAAAGCCCAGGCCTTCTCTATCAATACGGCTGGTCAATTCAAGCAGGTATTGCAAAAACGAGCCACGAGTTCTTGAAAATGCAAACCAGCGTTCTTCTTCTTTTCTAAGTTCTGTATTCGCGCTCAGTGTCATATCCTCAATACTTTCTTCTTCAAGAGCTTTAAACCGTTCTTGCAATATTGTTATCGCTTCTTCTTCCGATGCTTGCAGTTCTTGATTAAGATTTCGTGATTGCATAAAGCTATACATGATAAGGCTGCCGAATAATATCAGTATTAGTGCGGCAGTAGTAATCAGTTGCTTGAGCAGTAAACCGGTTTGTAAGATCCTGAATTCATTTTTGCGTAAATTAAATTGCTCGGTGATAGCTGAAGGAATTGCAGCACCGATGCTCGTAATGCTTATGCTCGGTATGGTATGCATATTTTTCAAACGAATATCCGGGCTTTGTGCAATCTGTTCACCGTTAAATAACTGACACGGTATTGCAAGCGCGTCGGTAATGAATGCAGGTAATCCTTTAATTTCGGCTCCACCGCCCAGCAATAATAGTTTTGCTATTGGTTGTTCTTCACCTGTCCGTGCAGCAAATGAACTCAGGGTAAAACGTACTTTATTCCAAAAGGTGGTGAGCGCATCCTTTAACGCTTGTTCATAATCAGGCGCATCTGTTTTTTCAAGGCCAAAGCGGATGATCTGTTCTAACGCTTGTGCTGGGGGGATGCCTAATGTTTGGCCAATTGTTTTTGCAATATTCATCATGCCATGTGGCAGTGCCCTTATCAGCCGTAATTGGCCGTCTTGTATGTAAGCAATGCGTGTTGCATTGAGTCCAAGGTCAAGGAGGGCAACACTTCCTGTTGCTGTTGCATATGCAGGAAGTTGTGCATATAAACCATAGAGCCCAAAGAGGTCGACAGTGATTACGTGAGGATTAATGCCAGCTTGTTCAAAAATCTGCAAATGCTGAGCAATATGTTGTTTTTGTGTGGCAGCAACCAGAACAACAGCACTTTGTTCTTCTTTAATTGTTTTCGTGATAATAAAATCAACAACAGCATCGGCCAAAGAGAAGGGCAATAACGGTTCAACTTCAAAGCCAATGACCATACTGATTTTACTGTGGCTTGTGAACGGGAGCTTGAGTTCTTTAAAGACAATAAGCGAACTTGAAAGTGCCGTTCGCACTTCATCAAATCGATCCACAGACTCAAAAATTTTTTTTAACGCTTGTCCAAGTCGTTGCGTATGATCATTAGTGTTTCCCGGTTCGAGTTTTTCTTCAAGGCAACGCTCAATGGTGATAACAGTACCACTAACATGGGTTTGTGTAGCATTGATGTGCGTTTTGCCAATATCAATGCCGATGATCCGTTTGGAGAATAGGTAATAATTACCAATTTTTTCGGGTAAAAATATATTTTTTATCATGCATCTGACCCATTGTTATTTCTCGAAAAAAGATTGGTCAGTGAAAACCCTGATCGTTTTTTCTTTTTAATTTTATTATTCAACTCCTGGGAACCATCTGCAACGGTTTGTTGTTTAATTTCTTCAGGTTTAATTTTCTTTTCCGCTATTTGCTCTACTTGAGGAACAGTGGCCACCGATGGAACTGTTGCTGGTTGCTGCTGTTTTTGTGCTAATTCATCGGTTTGTTGCTCATTATTTTTTTTGTTACGTTGTCGGCGATTACGTCTTTTTCTTTTTTTGTTTTTTCCACCACGCTCGAATATAAAGTCTTCTATTGCTTTATCTGTCTTATTCTCTTGTGCAAAGAATAACCGATGAATAGGGTCTCGTTTTTCTGCTACATCATACATTTCTGTCATGCTGCCGTGATAATCTTTAATTCGTTCTTGTGTGTAACGGTTTACCGCTGCCGTATCTTCCGGTTTGATGATACGTGTTGAAATTAAAATAAGTAGATTTTCTTTGTCTCGTGTTTTGCTTTTATTTTTAAAGAGCCAGCCAAAAATAGGAATATCAGCCAAAATCGGTGTTTTGCTCAGATTATTTTTTATCGTATTTTTAACCAAGCCACCAAGGGCAATAACTTCTTTATCGGCAACAATTGTTTGGGTGACCACTCGTTTTGTGGTTTTTTCACCTGCACTAGCATTGATGATAGCAGGTGTGGTGAATTCCGTTATGTCTACCGTGAGATCCAACACAATCATGCCATCGGAATTAATTTGTGGCGTAATATCAACCTTGAGTTGTGCAAGATCATTATCGAATGAAGGATTTGCAGCACCAGAGTCAGTGATGATATCTGTCGTTTTAATTCGGCGTTCTGCACCAACCGCAACACTAGTTTTTGTTTTATTGGTTGCGATTAAGAATGGGTTGGAAACAATTTGTGCGTTGGTGGCTGTTTGTAAAATTTGTAAAATGCCCCACACATCAAAAAGATCTCGTCCGAGGCTAATGATTGTGTTACCGGCAGTGGCACTGGTGACCAGGTTAAGGAGATTGCCAAGTAAG
>SDBT01017294.1_pt1 | contig 11396 bp, 9 predicted proteins | sample 2277101 | NCBI WGS metagenome assembly SDBT01 (sample SAMN10404973, study PRJNA504765) | marine sediment metagenome | isolation source: marine sediment core GS10_PC15, 103 cmbsf | place: Arctic Ocean: Southern Knipovich Ridge | collected 2010 | reverse complement strand
AGCGAGCTCAGTCAGAAGGTGACCGTCGACTGGAGGGTCGCGCTCATTCCAATCCTGCTCGATCTGCCGGACAGCTCGCGCAAGGAAGCAGAAGAAGACCTGCCAGGGCTTCGGGACCACTGGCGCAAAGTCGACGAAAGCCTTGCGAAGAAGAAAGAAGAAAGAAAATCTCAGCCCCCGCTGGTCAAGGCTCGCGTGATCACCGAATCCGATTGATCAGAAGTTGTGCTGCCAACCGCGGCCGGGGCTGTAGCTCACTGGATCTTCCCTGTCTGGGAATTGCGCACGCTGAACAAGCTGCTGTCTGGACAAGTCGAAAACGACACCGTTGCGTCGCAGACCTTCGCCAAAGTCCAGCCGTTCATCGGCCTGACGGATGTAGAGCTGGCGCTGGAAGTTTTGCCGAATCAAAAGCTCGAGGTCCTTCTTCGAAGCGATTTCATCCTGATAACCGATCGTTCGGAGATGCTTTCGGTAAACCGCATAGGAGGCCGGCAAATCCACAAAAATGTGCATGTCGTTGCTTTGCGATATCGCGTAGTGGGTCCCGGCAAAGATCTCTCGAAGTGTCGCCATCACCCCCAGGGTCTCGAGGAAATGGTCGAGCGGATCTTTCACACCCGATTCGGTCTCGACGAGGTCTTCGCAAATCGCTTGGCACGCTCGGGCAAAGTCGATCTCTTTGGGCAGAGAAAAACCTGATGCGATGGCGAACTGTTCGAACAGGTGCACGCCAAGCGCGACGGCGGTCAGGTTATTGCGAACACGGATAGGGACGCGCTTGATGCGTGTCGTTCCGCTGATTGGGTCTTCGATAGTCACCGACAGAAGCGAGGTCTCGACAATCGAACGTGCGATTTCGAGATCGGGTGCCAGGTCGCGCCCCATGCAAAACCGAACGTAACGAGCCGTGAACTTCGTGAGATCAACTTCTCGCAGCCTGACGAATGCATCATTCCAGTCCTGGTGATTGGCGAGCTCCACCTTGTCTGGGCGCGAAGTGATCAACCGCTCCAAGATAGCGGCCTCAGTGGGCCGTGTCTCTCCGGCGATGACGAGAGGCGCTGACAGCTGCCACTGGCCGATCGACAGGTTTCGCTGTCCCCTCATCTGGATCTCTCCCGTGTAGTGCTCTCGAATCAAACGGTGGAGTTGATCCCGCCGGCTTTGGTCTTTGGGTTTGTATTCATCCATGAAGACCGGGATCGAATTGGTAGAGCACAGAAGACGAATCATGGCCCATTCGGTTGGGTTTGAAGAAAACGGCGCGGGCTCGTGAATCCCCATAAGACGCCAGAAGATGTCATTCACGATCGCTGTCTTGCCTGAGCCCTGCGTTCCATGAACCCAAAGGATAGGGAATGAACCGATCGCGCTCATCAGTCGCGGCTTCATCGGCGTGGCGCCGAACCACCCCACTAAGGGAACGACCACCTCAGGGCTGTTGATCTCAAAGATGTTGGAGAAAATGACCTCGCATACGGATTGGAATTCGCCGTTTTCGGGTTCGTCGAACTTGAGCTTTCGCTCGAGCGGGACGTTTCCGCGCAGGTATAGGACGGGCGGATCTTCGCAGATACCGTCTTTCGTCAACACGCGATCAGGCAGAGCCCAATAGCGTTCCCCGTCGACAGTGACTTCGCCCATCGTCGTGACGCCTTTCTTTTCGACGACCTTTTTTGAAGCAATCTGACGGAGCAAGCCTTGGACGTTGTTGTCGCTGCCGGTCCATTGCGTGTGCTCGCTCCCTCCTTCGCTCGCCAATGCGTCGAGCAGGGTTCGCTTCGTACGAAACGCCGCCCGCGGGAGTTGGATGTCTTTGATCGTCAGTCCGTTGTCGCAATCGGCATCGCACAAAAACACGGGCGGCTGATCAGGAAGGAGGAGTTTTGTTTTCGGTCGCAGCGCAAAACTGGAGATCACACGCGTATCAGACTTTCCTCCACCGCCTACGAAATAGTGGTTGAGCTCCTCGTAGATCTCACCGTCGATCTTGGTTCTGATCAGCGTTCCGGGTGTTGGTGTGATCGCGCCGTTGGCAGGCACCGTTCCTGCGAAGTGAGTTGTTTTGGCGTCCTCTGGGCCACACCCCGCAAAAACAGATTCCCCCCAGGCATTGTCGACGTGCTGACGAACAAACTCATCGGTAAAGCCGAATTTTTCCGCGAGCATTCTGATGTGCAACGCCTGCTCGTCACCCGTTTCAAAGGCGATCGTGTGAAGAACGAGCTTTGCCTGATAGGGAAACGACTGTTCGTCGATCAGCGGCGGGAGATCGCTGACCGACTGCGCCACCGAAAAGACGACGTCGAAGAGCTCGCAGCGAACACCAGGATCATTGTTGACGCGACAGAATCCGTTCGCCTGTAACTTCTTGCAAGCCGGCTTGACGTTGTCGCTACCACCGCTCGTGTCGATGGCTCGTCGGATTTCGTTTCGGACATAGGCTCGTGCGTCGCGTTGTACGAGCTTTCGGGTGGTGACCGAATCGTAAACCAGCATCGCGAACTCGATGATCTCGGGTGACCATCCGCGTGCGAGCCACCACAGGATCATCGTAAAAATCGAAATAGAGCGATCGACCTTGCCCTTGTTCGGATCGTAGTAGCCCTCTTCCCAGACCCGTTGATGCGGTCCGCACATCTCGATCGGGAATTGCCAGTTCACCTTTCCGTCAGGACCTTTTGACAGATCTTCCTCGCCCTTGACCGTTCCAGGCTCGAGCTCGGTTGGCTGGAAGATGACCAGTCGGTCGGCGGCTCGTCGCGCCGACAAGATCGGCAAAGCGACCTGCACTGGCTGAAGAAGAAATGCCCGCAGCTTTGGACACTCGTGGCGGTTTTCGAGTGAGTAGCCATCGAGCGGCGTCGACAGCCGGTGTGGTCGGTCTTCGGTGCCTTCGCCTTTCCGGCTAACCGTTCCGATCACTTTGATGATCCGCGCAAGGTCATGGATCGAATCAACAGCGACCGTCGGAATCGAAGCAGCTGCCTGGCGCGCCTTCTGTTCAAAGAGTTTCGCGTTCTCGATCACGCATTGCCGGTTAGTGTCATCGAGAATGATCGGCTCGAATGCGTACCAGAGCTGAACCCCGTTGCCGGACAGCATGAGCTCAGGCTGGCCAAAGCCTGCGAGCTGGAGCTCAAAGCTAATCATCTCAGCAGCCTTGATCGCTTCGTTGAGCTCCTCCTGTGTTGATGCCGTGTCCTTTGGCCGATGGGGATCGATGTCAATCACCTGAGCGGAGACGACCTCGATGTTTTCAATCTTTCCGCCGGCGGCACCTCGAACGGTTTGGTTTGGAGCTCGAGCTAAAAGGTCTTTCGGTCGTGCCTGAATTCCGGCGTAGACGTTCGCGGTCGAGTTGTTTGAAGAAGTGATCTCGACAAAGGCGTCGAGGTTGTCGACGTATGCGATCAGGGGGGCTCCACGCCGGCCCTGTTCGATGATTCGGATCTCCGTGACGCCGTCGCACGACGAATGTCCGAGCCACTCATACGTTGAACGCAGGAGGGCAGTGCTTGGGGTCACCGTGGACACGCTCTACTCCTGCTAGATCGCGAACTGTGTTTGAAGATGTTCGGTGAACATCTCTTGTTGAGCTACACCTAGGATCCTCTCGTATGTTTTTTGTCGCTCCTTTGCTTGCGCCCGAAGATGCGGAACACGAACGTCGATGAAGTCGAAAAGTTTCGGATGCGGTTTGCTGGGATGCGGTCGCATGAGACGACCAAGCCGCTGCTCGGATCGTCCTTTGGCGCGCCCCGGCGACACGATGAAGAGCCGGGATAGGATCGGGATGTCTAAACCTTCATCTGCTAGGCTTGTCGCGACGATCACCTGAACCTCCCCCCAGCCGCGCCGAGCGGCCTCCAACGCAATCCGACGCTGCTTTTTCGTCTTCTTGCCCGTCAGTACTTTTGTCTTGATACCTCTCTGATTGAGCATCTCGCCGAGCGCGTCACAGTGGTTCACGCGGCCGGACAAAACGAGACAGACGCAGCCGATTCGGACTTCGCGCTCAACACAATGAATGATCATTGCGTTGCGCGCTTCGTCTGCAATCAAGTCCCCGAGCATTGGGGCATAATCGGCATTGTTCTGATAGTTGTAATTGAAGGTGGTCTCGACGCCGACGACATCGGGCACCACAAGAACACCGAGCTCCACGAGCTCGCGGTGTGTTTTTTTCAAAAGGACGTTACCAAAAAAGAACGGAAGGACTTCATTGAGACCGTCTTCGCGCTCAGGGGTAGCTGTGAGACCCAGTCGATATTTCGCCGGACATCGACCGATCAAACTTCGAAACATTTTTGCCGGTGCATGATGGCATTCGTCCACCACCAGCATCCCGTACCTCGCCAGCAGGGCTTCGATTTCTTCGGGATCTCGTTCCCAAAAAATCTGAGGCGTTGCAATGGTGAAGTCCGACAGTTCTTTGGACTTGCCGCCAAAGACTGTCGGCCGAATTCCCAAAACTTTATCGGAAGCCTCTACCCATTGCTCAACCAGATCACCCGTATGCGCGAGCACGATTGTGGGTTGATTGACTTCGACCATCCCCAACAGACCGCCGAACGTCTTTCCTCCGCCGCACGGTAAAAGGATCTGTCCCTGGTTCTGAATGCGAAGGGAGCGCGCACATTGCTGTTGGTAAAGGAAACCAGAGTAGCGCGGAACGACATCGGTGAATGGTCCCTTTGACGAGACGCGCCGATCTTCGAATAGGACCGTTAGGCCGTCTTCCGCGACTTCCGCCTTCAGGCGTTCGACACCTCCCCGCGGAATCCACATCTCGTCTCGAACATCTTCATGAAAGAAAACCTTTGATGGGATGTGACGCGTGCTTTTGCCGACGCGCCGTCGATACTCGTGCGCAGGATTTTTTGCGCTGAACGCTTGCCGTAACCGCTCATAGGTCTTGTCGCGGAGGTCTCGTCGTTTGATACGAAGCGACGAGTCGACAACAACGTTTATCGTTTGCATCCCGTCCGCCCCTCACACCGCGCGCCGTTGCCACTGATTCGCTTCCGCCATGAAAAGAGGAATGTGATCGAGGCTTGTTGTGATGCGCATCGGCGGAAGACTGCGCAAAAACCTTTTGCCGTAACGTTTGGCTGTCAGGCGTTGATCCAAAACAACGATCACGCCCGTGTCAGACTTCGACCGGATCAAGCGACCGGCTCCTTGCCTGAGATGAATGGCGGCCCTGGGCACCATGTAGTTTTGAAAACAGTTTGGATCCATATCATCGATTGCAGCGACAACCGGATCTGACCTGTTTGGAAACGGTATCTTGTCGATGACCACGGCGGAGAGACTCTCGCCCGGAACATCGATGCCCGTCCAGAAACTTGATGTCCCCAAGAGAACGCTTTCGGGTCTGGCTTTGAACTGTTGACGGAGCTCGGTCCTCGGGAGTTCGCCTTGGACCAGCAGATCGGAAACGATCGGACGAAGTCGATCCGCAACTGCTCTCATATTTTGGTACGACGTAAACAGTCCGAGGGTTCGACCCTGGAAGTAACCGACCACGTTTTCGAACGCATCTGCACAGTGTTGCGCAAAAGCTTCGCGCTCATTTGGGTTTGGACCAGGGGGCACAACAAGCAACGCCTGATTATGAAAGTCAAACGGTGTCGGCGCGATGAACTCGATCGGCTTGTGAAGGTGAAGACCGATCTCTCGTTTGGAGAATTCGAAGTTTCGGTTTTCCGAAAGCGTCGCAGAAACGAGAACGGTCGAATAAGTCTCGGTCATGAGTTCAGCGGAGATGAGCTCTGCTACGTCGATCTGTCGGCAGCAGATCCGAGGTGGCTTTCCGTGGGGGGCATCGACGTAATACACCTTGGCTGGCGACTTCGAACAATCGACAGCTTCGCAAATGTCGGCCGAGACGTTCAGTGCCCGGGAGATCAATGTGTTGATCTTTTTCTTTTCGCCGGCTTCGAGTTCGATTCGAACTCTTCCCGAGCCGTTGCATCTGCTGCAGGTCTCGTTGCGTCCCAGGATGTCTTTTTCGCTCAGCAATCCCTTTCCTTCGCAGTTGGCGCAATCCTCTTCTTCGATCTTCAGTCGCTCTTCGGCGTGAACCGCGAACGTTCGGATCGCGCTGTTGAAGCGAATCCAATCGCATTCTTCGGCAAGGATTCCGGCGGTCAGCTTGCCTTGATAGCGATCGCTTCGGCCATAGTCGGCGATCGAATCAAAGAACGCAGCGTTCGCTTGTTCGAGCTCGGAACCGTGCTCACGTTCGCCCCATTTCTTCAGAGCGGCCACCATGTCTTTGACTGCACCCGGTCCGCGATCGAAGCCAAAAAAAGATCGAGCAGTGTCGGCGAGGTCGTGGGCTTCGTCGATGATGAGAAACTTGAACGGAGGAAGAACCAAACCATATCCTTCCGTCGCGAGCTTCACCATCACGTGAGCGAAGAGCATGTGGAAATTCGTAACGATGATGTCACAAGTCTTGGCGCGTTCTTTAGCCTGTGAGCTAAAGCATTCGTCAGCGAACTGACAAAAGCTTCCTTTGCAGTCATTCGATCCGATGGAGACCAAGTTCCAATTTTTCGGTTGGGGTACGAACGGTAGATCGGTTTTGTCTCCGGTGGTTGTTGGCTGAGGGAAAAGCGTTCCTGTTCTGCCGTCGATCCAGTCGGTCAGCATGGTGAGCTCGTCATCGAATGAGTTGTTGAAAAGATCAGCACCCGGAAGGCGGCCACGAGCCTGGTTCTCGCGAAACCGATCGCGGCAAACGAAGTTGTTTCGTCCCTTCAGCAGTGCGAACGAAAACGATCTTGGCAAGACGCTCTGAAGGAAAGGCAGATCTTTTTGGACGAGCTGTTCCTGGAGTGCGATGTTGCTGGTGGCTATGATCACCCGAGCGTCATGATCTTGGTTTTCGTCAAGCTCGTGAGGTCGACCGCGGAGGGCGTGCCAAACAGCGGGCACGCTATAGGAGAGGCTCTTGCCTGTACCGCAAGGCCCTTCGCCTATCAGATGCTTTCCCGTTTCGAAACTTTCATGGATCTTGCGCGCGAGCTCGATCTGCCCCTCGCGGAGCTCGTAATCGATTCCAGGATTCGCGTCCCGAAATTTGAGCGCAAGGTATCCGTCGGGTCCGAAGACCCGATCAATGTAATCGCTGCTGGTCAAAACGTCCCTCCGCGGTGACTAGGAAATCAAGACGATGCGAACGGATTGATCTCCGCGGCAGGCTCCGGCTGTTGCTGCATAGCTTCCGCGGCGATCTGTTGAGCGATGGTGATCGCTTCTTGCTCTCTCGCTATAGGGATGTCGCGGACGTACATGATGCCAAAGTGATCGCAGAAACGTTTCGCGTGTTCTTGCCATTTCGGAAGCTCTTTCAAAACGACCGAGATGTTTTGTGCCGCTTCATGGCTGATCAGTCCATTGGCGGCTCCGTTCGGACCGGGAACTGCAGCAGGGGCCGCAGGAGCCGCAGGAGCGGCCGGGGCCGCCGGCGCTAAGGCTGGCGCCGCCGGGGGCGGGGCGGCAGCTGCTGCTGCCATCTGAGGAGGCGCGGCGGGTGTCAGCGTAACAGCTACTGCAGCCAACGGTGGCGCAGCTGCTGGCGCAGGTGCGGGCGCTGGGGCAGCTGCAGCCGGAGCAGCAGCCGGAGCAGGAGCAGGAGCTGCCGGGGCAGGTGCGGGCGCAGCAGCAGCCGGAGCAACAGCCGCTGGCGCTGGTGCAGCGGGAGGAGGTGCAGCCGGTGGGGCTACACCAGGAGCCGCTGCTGGTGCGGCTGCAGCGGGTTGAAACGACTGCTGTCCTGCACCCTCTGTCGGTGCGACATCCGGCTTGTCGGTAAGCTCCTTGAGATCGAGCAGAGGAAACGCTTTTGCGTAAGCAAGCAGATCTGCAAGCGGGGGATCTTCAGGCAGGATCGTGTAATTCGTTTTGGTGTTGCCTTTGGCGCCCTTCCTGGTCACCTCGTAAAAGCGATCCAGGCCGTACTTTTGTTTGACCTCGAGCAGGCTTTTGAACGTGACAACCGACATCTCGTGCGCGCGCATGTCGTAGACCCAGGCGTTGTTAGCGAGCTTGGCTTCAAGCACGCACATTACGAAACGCATCGTCGCTTTTATGCCCTGAGCTGCCTGGGCTGGTCCGAACGGTTCGTATCGATCGGCGACTTTATTGAACCAGACCTCGAACGGCAAAGGCTCACCCAAAAACATGCCTTTGAATTTGTCTCCGTCGTTGACCAGTCGGAGGACCGTCCCTCCCCCATACTGTTCAACGAGCTCTGCTGCGTGGTCCCATGCTGTCATCGTCTTTCTCCTTCGTTTGGTTGGTGTCGCTCACCGGATCCCTGAGCTTCGAGCCGTCGTGACTCCTGTTCTGGGCCACAATCACCCGAAGCCCGGGTCCGGTCGAACGGGTTTAGTTGACTGATCAATCTCACACAACGCCTGACATCGAGATAGCCGCAATCCCTAGCCTTTTCGAGGTGGCACGAAACCCGTGTTCAGTGCTCCCAGCATTTTTTTGTCACGCACCTGGAAAGGGTCTCCCCCATGCGCAAGCTTTAGCCGAAAACCGGCTGAGTCAGCGTGACCGCCACCGCCGAATTTCTCCGCAAGATCGCAGACTCGAAAGCCGGATTCTCGAGTGCGAAGGTGATAGTGACGAAAGCCGTCTTTCTTAGTTGAAAACGTCACGCCAAAGAGCCGGCGTTGTGCAAGCAGGCTTGCAACCTCGTTTCCAAACTCCCGCGGGCACTCGACACCGAGCACATTGTTGCCACAGATTTCGAGTTCGATCGCATTACGTGCGATCGTCTCGACGACGCGCTGATGCGCTCGCAGGATTCCTCTGCCTTCGACCACGAATCGGCTTGCTTCCAGGGTCTCGACCATGATCGATTCCTCGAGCTCCAGAGATAACGTCTCAATCGTATTGGTTGTCAGTGGATGGCTCTGAAGCGTCGCATTGACTTCGTGACTATACGGAAGCTCGAACTTCCAAAGATCGTAATCTTGAGCGTAATCGATCAGGGCGGGTCTCTTCTGGCCCGGGTTAAGAAAGTCCCAAACGATCGCAGCGCCACAACGCTCATTGTCGAAAATCGTATACTCGAGCCCCTCACAGTTCTTGCGAGCGGTGTCGTGATGATCGAAGACTGAAAGCGTATCTGCGTGGACCTTGATCTCTTTGAGAATTTCACGCGGGTAAGAAAAGTCGACGATAAAGACGCGCTTGCCCGCGAGCTCTTCCATCGGTGGTGGCGGCGTTTGGTACTTGGCCGCGATCAGTTTGGCGCCGTAATACCGTCTATCGACAACCCAAGCAGCAGTGATTCCGTCAAAGCACCTTTGGTGGAAAATGCAAACCGTATCGGTCATCGTGGCCCCTTGCTCAAAAGAAAAATTGAGTGCGCTGACCACGGCCAAGACCAGCGGTTCTTGCCGCTCTTTTTGACGCCTTCAGTGACCGACCATGCCGGCTGCCACTTGGCTGGCAACACATGCAAGCCGCCCTGCCAAATCGAGATTATGTAGGTATGGCCGGCGACGCGACAGCCAATGGCGTCACTGCACGCGATCGCAAAAGCGTGCCCCCGCTCCGTTGAAAAAGACGAACACGTCCGCCACCACAAAAGCGCATCCGTCGCCATGAAACGAGCGAGCTGATTGAGCTGCTCAGCATCATCCATGCGAACCCCGTTGCAGCTCACGCCACCCTTGTGGCCATGACCCCAGTATTCGATTCGCTTGAGTTGATCTTTATTCTCACGGCATGCAGCAAAGAAACCGTCCCAGGACTCGACACCGACAACGCGATCGCTTCTCCCCAAAACCTTGAGCAGCCAGGCGCCAACTCGCCAGGCCCAAGTGAGTGATCCCTGCGTCTTGTCGTAGATAACGAGTCTCATGCTGCCCCTTTAGCAACTGCGAGAATCTCTGTCACTGGCCCGCGCTTGGTTCCGTCTCGGTTGATCCTGCGTGTCGCCTGGACTGTGTGAATTTCGAAAGGCTTACCCCAGAGGTCGCGGACAGCTGCTGCGTCGCTGTTCGATGCAATCACGGTGACGCCTTGACGAACGAGCTCGACGGCGAGCTTTGCGAGCCGAGCGTGATCATCGTAGCTGAAGCCTTCTTTCGTATAGGTCGTGAAATTATCCGAACCTTCGCGCGGGAGATAAGGCGGATCAAAATAGCAAACGTCTCCGGGGCCGATGATCTCGACAGCTGTTGCGAAGTCGCAGGCCAAAATCTTCACCTGATAGCGCAGCGCAGCTGAGACGGCTCGAAGGTTTCGTTTGTTGCAGACGGTTGGATTTTTGTACTTGCCCATCGGAACGTTGTTTCGTCCGAGTTTGTTCACCCGGTGAAGTCCGTTCCATCCGGTACGGTTCAGATAGATCATACGGGCCGCTCGTTCGACAGGGAGCATCGTTCCTAGGGTGAAAGCTTCAAGATCGCGTGTCGCCTCGTAGTGCTTCAGATTGTGGCGTTCCTTGTGTGCTTTCAGGTTCGGGATCAGTTCTTCGACCGAATCTCGAATGACCGTGTAAACCTCCATCAGGTCTGTGTTCACGTCGGCAATCACCGCATCGTAAAAACGTTCGCCATGAGCGAGCTCGAAGAAGAGCGCACCGGCGCCGATGAATGGTTCGTAATAGGTGGCGCTTTTGAGCTGTTCAGGTATGAACGGAAGGATTTTCGGGAGAAGCTGACGCTTTCCGCCGGCCCATTTGGCGAACGGTTTAGCTTTCACGGTTCGTCGTACGAAAGACTCTCGTTTTCAGCGAGCCAGCGTGGGAGCTCAAGGTAGCCCTCGGTTCCCGGCGGCGTATGCTTGTCGAAGTCTGTCCCCTTCACTTCGCTTTTCGGAATCACGATGTCGCGCGTGGGATCGTCGTACGGTACGAAGATTCGAAGATTGCCATTGTTGGTGCGGCCCATGAAGACGAGCTCGCTACACGTCACCTCTTCGAAGTCTTCGCGTTCGTATGCCATTATTCCAACGATTTTTCGGCATCGAAACGTGGGCGGTCACCGTTCGCGGCGGCTTCGGTCGGCCCATTCTCTGATGCTTCTTCGGTTTCGGCAGGCTGGTGATCCTCGAGCAAAGTGATTTGCTGTTCGGCGGGCTTGAGAGGCCGAGAGCTCACAAGCTGCTTGCCGTCCGGCCAGCATCTCTGATCATCGAGCCGGATGATCTCCATCGAGCCCGCATCGTTGTTTCGACGCTCGAGACACGCCACTTCGCGGCGCGTCATGCCGGTGGAAATTTCTTCAGCGAGCTTGGTCACATTGGCTTCATCAAGCTCAATGGCTTGCTTCGCTTCTTTTTTGCGTTCTTTTTCGATTTCCTTGGCTTCGTCGATCTCATGAACGAGACCGGCCATCTCCTGGCCTCGTTCCTCT
>SDBT01017293.1_pt1 | contig 11396 bp, 7 predicted proteins | sample 2277101 | NCBI WGS metagenome assembly SDBT01 (sample SAMN10404973, study PRJNA504765) | marine sediment metagenome | isolation source: marine sediment core GS10_PC15, 103 cmbsf | place: Arctic Ocean: Southern Knipovich Ridge | collected 2010 | reverse complement strand
CTATCTCTTCGGGCTTGATTTTATGCTCCTTGAGTAAAGTTGCCTGCTTCACCTGAGCGAGTTCTTCCTTAATTGTATCCCGCTCACTCTCAAGAGTCCTGATTCGTTCTGGGTCAACTACGGACAGTTTTGCCTGAGTCAACTGTTCACCAAGGTTCTTCACTTCTGTCTCTAAACCTGTTGTTTTGGTCTGAGCCTCAGTTAGACTGGTCTGGGCTTGGGATAGGGATTCTTCCCTCTTGACTAACATCTCTTTCACACCAACATACTTTGTCAGAGACACATACTTCTCACTGGGAGTATCCTGAGAACCCTCAACAACATTATCTTCTGGCATACCGACACCTCCTATTAAATAATATAACACAATATTCTGGTCTTGTCAAGCCCCTGTTACTCCTCTAAGGGAATAGCTTGTATGTCTACTGATGGGTGCATCAAAGGAGCATCATACACACCATAGTCTTCAAACAGTTCCCTTACTTTCTCCTGAGCTTCTATGGTTCTGACCCCTCCTACCAATCCCCAAAAATATAACATAGCATCTACTTCTGGATTTCTCTCTCTAAGAGCAATCCTTTGGTCTGCAGGAATTTCATCATAATACCATTCTCTAAACAACTCAAATCTAGCTGCAAAGAAGTCAATATCAGAATATCCTACTGCTGTATCTACCTTCCATAAAGGTTCATCTTCCATTATCCTTTGGAAGTCAGTCCGATAGTCCCCAAGTCTGTATATTCTTCCCTCTATTTCCTTGCCCAGTTGGTCTTCCAATCTGGTCAATTCCCTTACCCTATATTGGGTAGGCATATCCATCCCATCAAACACCCTCTCCCTATATTCCCTACCACTCTCTGTAGAATAGACACCAAAGATAACAGCCTTTACAAATTCCTCTGGCTCCATCTCAAATAGCCTCTCTCCAGTAATATCTTTAACTTCCCCACCACTGAGTATAGCATCAAAGGCTTTCTTAGCTCTTACCGTAGCTAAACCTCCCCTAGCCATATATCTGGTAAGGGTCTCAAAGAAGGGAGCATAATTACCATATTCTGTCCAAGCATTTATTGCTCTCTGTATCTGCCACCCAAACTGACCAGGAAGGGGCAAGGCTCTTGGGTCAAAGTATTCTCTTTCAGGGAAGAAACCAAAGAGTCCCCCCATCACTATTGCTGCTGAGGGTAAGAAAGAGCTTAGTTGCCAAGGTCTTCTGCCTATTCCAACATAGCTAACCTCATTGATAACCAATAATCCTGCTATAAACGCTATAAGGTGTCTTATTCTTTTGTCAACAGTCTTTTTCCAAGCACCTGTTCCTACCTTTATACCTCTGTAAGCACCAAACTTAGGACTCCACTTATAGAGCATCGGCATTTCCATTATTCTAGTAAAAGCTGTAAAGACAAAGGTTTGGAACATACCAATAGTTGATGAGTAATACCGAGAGGTCATCATCTGTGGCATCCAGAGATAGTCATAAGCTGATTGAATTTTAGCTCCATGTCCCGCAGCATAGGCTCTTAGTTCAGCACCCTTGAGTCCTATACTCTTTCCATGTAAGTATCCTGCATATATAGAGACCCTGTTAAGAAGCAACTCCATACTTCTAGTCATAACTAAGGAAGCATCTGCTGCCGTTTCAATGGGGGTCTTAGATTCCCTGAAGGCTCTAGCCAGACGAGAACCTATGTCTTGATAGGATACACTCCCAGTCCTGTATTGTTTGATAATATAGGAATAAGCTCCTTCCCACACGGCTTGAGCTTCTGGGTGTTTCCAATATATAGCCTGAAGTCCTAAGAGAGTGTATTTACTTCCTACTGTAAGATTACTCATAAGGGTAGATGAGGGCTGGACAAATAAGTTCCAAGGGAGGTTAACAGCAAATACAGCTTCATTCAACCTAGCTCTTAGGAAAACTGCTGGTCTCTTTGCCAACCTAAGAGGTGTTTTATCAAGCCTTCTATCCAGAGCATTGGGAATACCAGACCACCTTAATGACCAACTCTCCAACCAACTTGCTGGGTCAACTGCTCCCTTTTCATTCAGGAGCTTGATATAAGCCCTCATATTCAGAACGACAGGTGTAAAGAAAATATCCCTTGAAGCATAATCAATGTAATCCATGAGTAATCTCTCTGGGTCTTTCTCTAATAGATATTCAGGAATTCCTCCTTCCCTTGCCTCAGCATGGGGGATGAATGGAGGTTTTGATTTGACCCAATCGGGGATGACACCCTTCTTTGTAATCTGGTCATAGAAATGTTTAATAGACCCAAAGGTTTGGCTCCAGATATTCCTTTCTACCATCTCCTTCATATAATCTTCTACATAACCTATCTCTGGGAGTCCATATAAACGCCTTACTTGGTTCTCTGTAGCACGAATTTCCTCTAGCAATCCTCTGTAATGTTTGGCATAATTAAGTTTAGCCTCTTTAATCTCCGTAGGATAACCCTTGAGGAGTTCAGCTATTTTTTCTCTTTCAAGAAGTTCAATATTAGCTACAGCCATTTCATCAAAACCTACCTCTTTATTAAGGTAGAACTGGTTTTCATTCCACTCTTTCCGACTCCAATGGTCAACCCAAGCTGGTCTCTTCCACCCAATACTCTCCTTCGCTTTATGATGCTGCATAACAAGATTTCTAGCGTGAGCAAAATAGGCTTTATGGAATTGAGCTGCTACATCAACTACCTTCATTCTGAACCAATCCATATCCCAACCAGCATTGATAGCTGCAGCAGCATCTTCAGGCTGCATCATAGCTAACTTCCACTCACTAACATTATCAAGGTCTCCTGGCTCTGTTCCTAATTTAGAGTCCTTGGCTACAGGAGGTATATTAGCATCCCAATCAATAGTGCCATCCTTTTTCTTGGGCATTGTATCAAGAAGGTCAATATAGGCTTTCACTTCCCCTTCTGAAGCATGGACTGAGACAGCAGCATGGTGAAGGGGATTCTCTGGGTCTGACCATTCAAGTATCTCCTTGATAATCTTCTCAGCCTCTTCTGGAATGTATCTGGCTATTGTCTCTGGTAGTATCTCAAACTCAGTTACTCCTAATCTCTCTTCTGTAGCTCTCTTAACAGACTGCTCTTTAGCTCTGGTGCTGATATGCTCACCTTCAGCTATTTGGTCTGGGGTGGTTACTTTCTCCGCTCTAACAGTCCTGAGAGGAGCTGCAGGAACTGGTGTAGCTAATAGTCTCTCCTGTTGGACACCAGTTAGTTCATCCCAAGGCAACTTAGCTGCTGTCTTAGCAATACCAGCTTTATTAGCCCAAGCTGTTTTCTCAGAGAGGGACTGAGCCTCCCACTTAGATATCAATTCTTTAACCTCTGGGGTAACTCTAGGCACATATTCACCCATTATAGCTCGTTTTTCTATTAAAGTTAAATCTTCGTAGGCTTTATCTGCTACTTCAACAGACAAACCAGCCTCCTTTACCACTGCCAATCGGCTTTTAGGGGATGTCTCTGTCCAACCACGCTTAAATTGTTCCGCAAATCTTCCTAAATCGGTTATCTCACCTCGCACAATTGCTTCAGCTTCAAGTATCAAAGGAACTTCAGGAGCTACAGGTTTTCTCAGTTCTTCCAACCTAGCATTTATCTTGGACTCTCTCTGGGTCAACGAGTCTATTTCCCCCCTTAGACCAGCAGCAACCTCTTTTACTTCCCTTGCCTCCAAAGCTGGTAACTCTGCTGCTTTCTTCACCTGAGCTTGGTAGGATGACCTAAACACATCAAGGTCTGTTCTTACCGAGCTTAATTCAACCCCCAATGCCTTTATCTCTTTATTAGCTTTCTTAACTGCAGCAGGGGTAGGTTTTACCTCTGAAGGTATTGCTTCCCCTGTAACTTCAAAGGTTTGAACAGCAGCCACTTGCTCTTTAGGGGTCATAGCAACCACTTCATCAGGGGTATAACCTGCTGTATCAAGAATATCCTCCATAACCTCATCAGGTATCTTTGTAATCTCCTCTATAGTTGAGAGTGGTGGTAAGGTCTCTTGGAATAGTGTAGCCCAAGCCTCTTCTGGAGTCATTTTGTCAATGACTGATTGTGCTACGCCAAGCTCCCTCAACTGGCTTACCAAGGCTCCAGTTATTGGCAAGACACCTCTACCAACAAGGTTAGCTATAACCTCTGCTGTGATATTCTGCACAGGCATCTGGAATAAGGCTGGTATCACAGTATCAATTATCAAGGTATGAGATGCAGGAGAAGCCTCTGCCAAAGACATAGCAGTTCTGTAAGCTGCAGGGAAGTATCTCTCCGACTCTTTTGCAGCCATAGAACCTATCTTAGTAATTACTTCATCCATGAGTTCAAAACCAGCCCTTTCTGCTGCCTCCATCCATGCTATAAAGAAGTCATCTCTCATAAGCTCAACTTCTTTACCAGCTAAATTAGCTGCTTTGAACCTAGATAGGAAGTTTGTAGCCTGTATTTCAAGTTTTGTATCCCCGACAGCTCTGGCATGCTTGATAACATTTTGTATAATAGTCTCATTAAACCTACCTCCACTTACTGTAAAACCACTTGCAGCCTTTGCACCATATATCTCAACTATTTTCTTATAAGCCTCTGCTCTTATCATTTCGGCAGTCCTAGGAGATGACGAATGACGGAGTATGTTCGTAAAAAGTTTCACCATTTCTGGGTTAGATGGAAGGTTATTTTTGATAAGATAATTACGAATAGCTGTATTCATCCTTCTCTCAGCTATCTTTCTCATTGGTGGAGTAAGAATAACACGGAGACCGAGACCGAGACCTGACTCAATCCAATAAAGGGGGTTAGCATAGGAAACTCCAGCACCTATTCTAGCCATTATGCCCGCTACTCCTGGTCTAGCAGCACGAGCCACTAGAATAGCTCTCAAGGAATGGAATGATATACCAGTTTTCCACAAAACAGCCCAAGCAGGAAGCTCCCATAACAACTTCTCCCACCAAGGAGTTTCCTCCCAAGCCCTAGCAGTAGCTTCATTCCTTGCCTGCCATGTGCTTTCATAACCCAATGCCCTCACATCAGCTTCATACCTTTCTGACCTCTTAATTGCCTCTTCTTGGTATTCATCTCTGGTGATTTCACCTGCACGGAGTCTCTCCAATCGCTCCTTAGTCTCCTCCGACAGTTCCACTCTCAGTGTTAAGATGTCATCAGGATAAGGAGTATGCACAAACATTTGCCTTGTTTGAGCACCAACTATCTCAAAAGGAGCAAGAACAACATTTAATCCTGTGATAGCACCACCTAGAATTTTCCTCCATAGCTCAGGCTCAATCTCTGTTACCTTCCCATCAGTTTGTATTTGAGCTATTCTTCGCCCATCTTGCCTGATAGTCATATCATCGGGATGGAAAGTCAGAACCAACTGCTCACCTTCCTCAGTAACAAAGGGGAAAGGATAACCTTCTTCTGGAGGTGATGTCCACAATTGTGGGTCAAAATCAACATCTATAAGTTCTGGTAAGGAGATTATTTTATTTGTCTCTCGGTCAACAACACCGATAAGTTCCCCCTCCCTCCATATTGTATCATCAATCATATTAACTCTGTAAGAAATACCAGTCTCTTCATCCCTTATTGTAATAGGATACCCTTCCTCCTTAAACCTTTTTTCCTCTGCTTCCTTTATTAGTTCTAAATCCTTCTCTAAGTCTCCAGTAGATTTAAGTCCCAAGTCCTCTAATAGCTGTTCCAAATTCTCTTGCAGCCTTTCATCAAAAGGTTTCTCTACTTGTGGGGGGTATGCCGTTTGGAGAGCTTGTTGTATTTGCTCTTGTCCCTGAGCAAAAGCTACCGTGGTCATGATATGAGCGGGGGAAATAGTGGGAGCTAGTAACTTAATATCTAGGTCTGTAATGGTAGGAATAGATGGTGTTCTCGCAGTATAATATAGTTCTTCAATCTCCCCCTTACTCTTACCAAGAAGAGTTAAAGCATAGTGTTCAAAGAATTCCTGTTCTTCTTCGGTAAGGTCAAGGAATTCCCTAGCATCAGGGTCAATCAGAGGAAAGGTCTTACGAAGTAGGACAATTGAATCAGTAAGTTTTCCACCTAGAGCTAAACGAGTGATGTTATCTAATATATTGGGTGTCTCTTGGGCAATAAGTTGTCTACGCTGTAGTTCTTCAACTTCCCTTTCAGTCATAGCCTGAAGTCTATCAGCATGAGCCTTACTGATACCAACAGTTGTCCAAGGTAATCTACCAAGAAGAGGCTCTCTTTGTTCCAATGGAATCTGTTGCCAACCAGCAGCAAGCCTATCCCTCAACCACCTTTCAACAGCAGTCTTGCCTTTCCACTTCACAGGGGTAAAGTGCTGCATATAAATACGCTGTTGCTCTTCTTTTAACTCTTCAAGGAACTTTAGTCTTTCTTCATCTTCAGGAGACCAAGGTTTAGGAAACTTTGGTAATTCAAGGGGCTTTCTTTCCTCACCATTAGGCATGTTTATTCCCTCCTAATTCTTCCCTGACCTATCGTTTGTCTCAATTGCTCTGGTGTAAATCCAGCTCGTGTTTCAGGAGGAGCAACTTTTGGAGCTACTCTTGTCTTTTCTTCTGGAGTTCCTGCTTCAACTTGAGCTGCTACTCTTGCCGACTCTTCTGGTTTAGCAGCTCCTGGAGGAGGAGCCCCTAACTGACCTTCCGCTCCCGTAGCTGCTCTTCGGAATAAGTTAGCCTGTCTCATATCACCACGAGCCTCAAGATAATCTGCGTGGGTATAATATCCAGATATAAGCTCTACCATCTGAGTCATTGGATGTTGAAGCATCCTGTCCAAGCTCTTTCTCCTCTTGATAGCCTGTGGGTCACTAAGACCATAGATTTCTGTGATTATCGTAGCCTCATCAAGGTGCTTATCAAGCATATTGCCTATTGTGCCTCTCTCCAACCAATCCTTGGGGGTAGCTACTCTACTCTCCACCTGTATAGATACATCCTCTGGAATGTCGGTAGGAGATAGCTTTTCTATAAACTTACCTTTTATCTGGAAGACTTTCTCGGACTTCTTGAGCCTAGATAACCAAAACCTATCACACTCAGATATAACAAAATGCTTACCATCCATATAGGGATAGAGTATTTGATTAGCAGAGCTACTAGCTAATAGGCTCAAAGCATAGCCAGGTTGTCCCTCTACCATACCATAAACAGCATCATTAAAGCTACCCTTCTGCATCTCTCTTCGTAGTTCCAACAGGTTAGCCTGTATCTCTAATGGTATTGATGGAGGAGGAAGTCTATTTAGACCTTTCTCCCCAGAGCCATAGTGGAATAATGCTCCTCTTTCTCTAAGTTGCTCTGGGGTAGCTTGGGGAACGGCACTGAACTCTTGGGTTATTGGCTGGGCTGTATCTCTCAATATCTGAACTACCATAGACTTCCATTTATTAAAGCTGGATGTTACAGCACTATTGACCTCAAAGATACCCCTACCTGTGAGTCTCCTCCAATCTTTCCCAGAAGGAGCCAGACTTCCTTTATCAGGGAAACCTCCCACTGGAGCTACAAGAAGCTGCATATCAGGTCTATCTACCCAACCAGTAACATCCTTACTGTCAATAAGGATAATATTGTGAAGACCATCCCTATCCTGATAGAAATAATCATCAAGGGTAATTCCCCCCATAGGAGACCCTCTTGGAGTGTAGTTCCAATTTAGTTCTTCTGCCTTTTGGGCAGCCTCCTCCTCTGTTAAATTATAAGAGTGGACACAAGCTGTCATCCTATTATTACTATATTTAGGATAGGTATTATAAGGAGACCATATCTGGGTTTGTAGTAGCCCTGTATCCTGATTGAAGGCTGATACTACACTATACCAACCAAGAATTAACAAGAAGAAGGATAGTTCATCAATAAAAGGTTGACCACCAGCTAATTGTCTGTCTCTATCTATAGTCTTCCATAGATACTCACAACCACGATGGACTTTAGCTCGTCTATCAAGCTCCAAAGCTGATTCATTCTCAATTGGGGTAGTATGAGATATTTCTCCTTTGGTAAGAAGAAAATGAGCCATATTATAGAAGGTAGTTGGCTCATTAGAGACATAAGTCTCCATTCCCTTTGAAGCTAGGAGGTCTATCAACATAAGTATCTCAAACCATTCTTTGAATTTGCGGTTTCTCTGAGACCAAAATCGCTTCATCTCGGTTATAGATTGAGTTATCTTGCTTATATCTGTCTCAAGCATCTTTACATTCCTCCCTTAATCATTATACCACATCCTCTAGTGCTTGTTAATCTTCGCACAATTAGGATGCACTCTCTCTACTTTCTCAATCTTCCCTACCTGCTTCTTCCTCCAGACATAAGGATGACCTATTTTTATATCCCCACTACACTCTGGACAAGTTAGGTTAGTTTGGGCTATTCGCTTCTCGCTGTTCATTCTCACCTCCAGAGAAGGCTTCCAAGAACACATCTGGGACTTCAGGACAGTAGAATTCACAATATCCAAGCACTCCCATAGCAAACCTTCTTAACTCCTCAAAGGAAGAAAAGGTTATAACAGGAACAATACCAACGAGAGTCAACTTCCCTAATATTATGTCTCCTCTTTTATTAGTTGATAAAATCATTGCATCCATTTTCACCACGACCAGCCAGGGGTGCTTCCTTGATAGCCTCTAGATGCTCCTGAAACCTTACGAGCAGTAACTGCCAACATAAGAGCAAAAGCTAAATCATCGTGAGTCTGAGCTTGCTCCCTATATTTGGTCTTCAACTTTATATATCTGTAACTCCTTAGCTGCCTGATTAGGTTCACATCCCATATCTTGAGCTGTCCCAGAGTCTCCTTGGTTACTGACATTAGGAGGTCTCTTGTCTGGCTATTACTCCACCAACCTCTCTGAGTAGTTAGTTTACCAGTAGTAAAGTCTCTCTGATATGAGACATTACCATAATCCTGTAATTGCTCTAATACCGCATACCCAGTAAAGTTCCTCTCTATTACTAACTCTGCAGGAGTTCCATTACTATTATACCACTTTCCGAGCTGTTTGAGAATACCAGCAAGGATATGGGGTTCTAGCCTAGCTTGGAAGGTAGCACATACTTCCCATCTATCATTGAGGACAACTGCTGCGGAATAGCTACCTTCTGGTGCTCCTGAAGAGGTATCTACACCAATGATATATCGTAGCTTCTCCTCTGGGTCTGGGGGTATCCAAAATAGCCAACCTTGGGGATGTCTCTCCCCCTCAGAACAGCTATTAGCTAGGGTAGATAGAATACTTTGGTCAAATACTGGGTTTCCAATAGTGATAAAGCAAGAGACTTCATCCTCTGGATACTCCTGCCAGAATAGGGCTCCCTTCTCACCAATCTTCCATCTTCTCCACCTCATCTGGTCTTCAGTGAGATGATGTCTCTCTATAAGTTCTAGCTCTTCGCTGGTGAGGGATAATTCCCCTCTATCTGCTGGGAGGACGAATTCAAGACCCCTAGGGAGAGCATAGTCTTCACTCCACCACCAAGGGAAGAAGAAAGGTTTATAAGGGGACTTACCTTCTCTAGCTCTTACCCATTTCTCATAAAAGAGGTTATCCTCTCCATTGGGACTACACTCAATATTCAATTCCCCTGTGTAAGGGACAGCATCCTCCACACCACTGAGAACCTTCTCTCCATCCTCATAGAAAGCTAATTCCGACATAAGAGCTTTACGGATAGTGTCCCCACGACCAAAGGCTCTGGCTCCTGCGGTGCCAATATAAATGGAGCTATGATAACCAGGAAAGCCCTTCTCTGACCTACTCTCAGCACCAAGTTCAGGTTTAGGCTCTTCCATAGTATCATAATAGAATTGAACCCTATCCAGAAGTCTCTGTGTTGACCTTGTTTCATGGGATACTACAGCACATTGGGTATGAGGAATAGTAATACAATCTAAATACATATCCCCTAAGATAGAAGAGCTCATTCCACCCTGCCTGTGTTTAAGGATAATATTCCTATTAGACTTACGGGTATGGAAGTATCTCTGCATCTTATTAAATACGAATGGAACCACTACTCCTTGTTTGTTATCAATTCTCAGGAGCTCAGCAATCAACCTAACCTTATCTGGACTGGTCATTGTGCTTCCTCATTAACTTCAGTATAACTGCCCTCCACTATTTGCTCTGGAGGATTAGTGAATATATTGGCTATTCGTTGTTCCCAAGAAATTAACGGGGTGGTTGGAGTCTTATCAAGGTCAGATAATAAGCGTGTATATACCTCCTTAGCTAAGTTAGTCCTGATAAGGTCATATTTACGGTCTTTTAATTCCTGCTTCATCTCAGCTATTATCTTACCCTCTAGGAGGACTGCTTCTAACTGGTTGTCCCTGCGTAGTAATTGGATAGCCTCCTGCTTATACTCATCAGTGAGTTTACGGACTTCTCTGTAAAGAGTAACAAATTCCTCTCCTTGAAGCCAGGAGTTATATGTGCCTCTGACTACTCCGATAAGTTTAAGGGCTGCCTTTGTATCAATATCAGCAGTTCTTAAAAGTAGGAAGCGTCTCTTATTTCCTGATAAACCCTTTATTTTTTCTCTTAGTGACATGATAGCTAAATAATAGCATAAACTGACTAATTTGTCAAGCAGGCTATTGTAGGCTATTGCAGGTTATTTGGTAGATACTTCCTAGGGGGCTTGACAAATCCCTAGGGGTGTGATAAAGTTAGTTAATTGAATAAATCAAAAACAGCTTCACTTTTAACAAATATTAGCTTGTATTACTAAGTAAATATAATATAGTGACTCTAACAACTTTACATAAAGTATATATCCTGGGTAGTATTTACTTAGTAATACAATGTAGTTATTGTTCAAAGTATAGCCAATTTTTGATTAAAGGAGTTCTAATGAGATTCTTCTATGCTAAACATGAACAGGTGTGTAGAAAATGTAAGGGTATTATAAATTATGGGGATGAAGCTGTAGTGCTCAGATGGAAACACAACAATATTTTTATCCCCCTAGTATTCCATACAGCCTGCTATATAGAGTGGGTTACAGATAATTTCAACAGAAGATGGCGAGATTGGAAGCTCGGAGCTAGCCCTAGGAGAATAAGAAAGAGGCGAGGTAGAAAGTTCATATACTCTAATAGAAAACAGGCTAAAGATGTAAATAGACTGAAGTCTCTTCTCTATTATCATAAGAAAGCTGGTAATGAAGGTAAGGTAGCTGAACTAGAAAATAGACTGAGGGAATTGCTCCAGAAGAGGTAGGTAATGGAAATAGCTCATAAGTTTGTATGTAAGGTTTGTGGTAGGGGTAATCTTACTGAGAAGGAGTTAGATATACACACTCGTTACTTTCATAAGACTCAAAAGACATCACACCAACAGCCACAAAGAATATCCTCTGG
>SDBT01017292.1_pt1 | contig 11396 bp, 8 predicted proteins | sample 2277101 | NCBI WGS metagenome assembly SDBT01 (sample SAMN10404973, study PRJNA504765) | marine sediment metagenome | isolation source: marine sediment core GS10_PC15, 103 cmbsf | place: Arctic Ocean: Southern Knipovich Ridge | collected 2010 | reverse complement strand
CGTCTCGACTTTGGGAACGTTCTTCTCGAGCATTTTCCCGCGGACCTCGACCGCCACTGCATGCACCTACGCGGTGATCGTCGCTCTGGGCCTGGGAACGATGCTGGCGATGCTGGGCGAAAACCTGTTCCCCCAGCAGGTAATAAGAATCATCTACATACTGAACCCGGTGGCGGCGATAATGGACGCCGCTGGATATCCGCCAATGAAGGCATACGCTCCGTTGTGGCCTCACTTGAAGGTCATGGGCGTCATAACGGCTGTGATGTTGTTCGTCTCGATCTTTCGGGTATTCCAGCTTCGCAAGCCTGAATAGTAGGGAGCATTAAGTGAAGTCTCGCATAACTATCCGAATTCTAGCCATGGCGGCGATTACGTCCGCTCTGGCGACGGCAGCACCGGCGCAGCAGGCGCCTCTGGCCGAACCGCAAATCGACACCGTCGAACTGACTGAACCCAACTACGGCGATGACGAAATAGTCTCCATGATCGCCCACCTGCTGAGTGATGAAAACCCGCTCGTACGAGAACAAGCCGCCCACGATCTCGGTGAGACGCGAAACCGCTCCGCTCTGGGCGGTCTGACCAAGGCCTTCGCAGACAGCGACGTCCACGTTCGCATTACGGCGCTGCGGGCAGTTAGAATGATAAGCGCCAATCGCACCATGCAGTTGATCACAAAGGCACTCCAGGACGAGAATCCCGCTATGCTGCTGGTGGCGATGCGCATCGTACGCGACGACAAGCTCTCGTCGGCAGGACCGCGCACTATCGAACTTCTGAAAGCCCGCGACTCGAGGATTCGCGCCAATGCCCTAACGACGCTGAGTTCCCTCGGTATCGCCGCCAATGCCGATGCTCTCAAAACCCTGCTTGCCGAGAATTATCGCCGCGTCCAGATCGCAGCCGCCCGCAACGCCCTGCTGGTCAAAGACGCACGCGTGCTCATAGAACCGTTGCAGGGAGCAGCAGCAGCCAAATCGCCCGCTCTCAGAAGCGCAGCTATCGAGGCACTCGGAAAGTTCGCCTTCGATTCGTCCCAATCGCTTATAGCTTCGGCAGCCAATGACAATAATCCCATGGTGGTATCCGGCGCGATTCGCGCTTACGAAAACGCCGGAAAGACCACCACGTGTGCGAAGTTCCTGTATCACGATTCACCGGCCGTCCGCCTGGCGGCAATCCGGGCAACCGGGAAGCTCACCCACGCCCCCAGCGTCGCTAAGCTGATGACCATCATGCTCGATGCCCCCGACAAACTCGCCCACGAAGAGGCGCGTAATTCACTGCTGCTGATCGGCGGTACGAATGTGGAGCAGATTGTCGCCCGGACGCTCAAGTTGCAGAAGGAAATGAAAGTTTCCCTGCCCTCGCCACCGTCCGGCGCCACCGAACAGGTCAGCCAGAAGCACCAGATGCTGCTTGAGGCCCTCGATGCCCGCAGAGTCCGAAACGTTGCTTCATGCTGCTATATGCTGGGCAAGCTCAAGAGCACCGAAGGCTTCGATTATCTGCTGACCGTACCGGCGGGGCTCGAGCTCGATTCGCCCATACTTCTGGATTGGCCTATCGCTCTTGCGGAAATTGGCGATTCGCGAGCGATCGGACCGCTTAACAGCATGCTTGACAGATGTCACACCGCCGGTAAAAAATACCTCAAGACCCTCGGTCTGCCCGTAATGCCTCCGCCCTACGACGGACATGTCACAGGTAAGGCAATCGAAGCACTCATCAGACTGAAATCCAACGAGTCGATCAGGCAGATTATAAAAGTCACCAAAACTAACATCAAAAATTTCAGGCTCACCAAGGCAAGCATCTATTCGGCACGCTGGTTGGGCGAAATCGCAGATGCTGATCGATCCGGCGTGGACAAGACTATCGGTCTCATCATAGCCACGCCCAGCTATGAGCTGACAGCGCGGTTCTACGCCTGCAAAACGGCGGGAAGAATGAAAATCAAATCGGCCCTTCCGGCATTGCAAACAATCCTCAACCAAGAGCGTCCGGGCAAAGATCTGATGACGGCGGCGGCGTGGGCGATTCAGCAGATCACCGGTCAGGCACCACAGATACCCCAGCCGCGATCGCGGCCCGGATCGTGGATACTCACCAAGCTCGATATGGACTGATTATCCGATGAGATCGGCTGCCTGCGGTTCTCGTCCCCAAGGCCATCGGGGAAATGGGTACCGGACTGTCAATCCGATTTCATAAAGCTGTCCCTGCCTACCTGGCTAGCGACAGCTGGGCAGGCAGGTGCGAAGTCTATTCGTATGTTCGTCCGGAGCGTCTGGCCTTTGCGGTGCGCCTGGCCTTGGCCATCAGCTTATTACCGCACTTGGTCGGATACTTTCCAGTGACACATCCGGTGCACAGCGTCTCGCCCTTGACGCCCAGGCATTTGGGAATGGCTGGCACGGGCAGGTACCGAAGGCTGTCTACTCCAAGCTTGCGGGCCATCCTCGCCAAGGCTTCTTTGGATGGCGTGCCGTTATAGCGCTGGCCCACCAGTTTTGGTGCGAACAGTTCATTGAGCGTCGACATATCGATACCGTAGAAACACGGTGCGATAATTGGCGGGCAGGCGACGCGGACGTGGATTTCCTTCGCTCCGCCGCGCTGGCGGATGCGACTGGCAAGCGCCTTGAGCGTCGTGGATCGGACGATGCTATCCTCCACGATGAACACCTTCTTGCCTTTCAGGACGCCCGAAAGCGGAGTGTACTTACCCTTCACGCTCGCACCGCGAGAGTCCTTGGGCTGGATGAAGGTTCGCCCGACGTGCCTGTTGCGGATCAGGCCCTCGACGCATGGAATGCCCATCTTGTAGGCGAACGCGTCGGCGGCGGCCTTGGCGGTATCGGGTACGGGTACTACGATGCTCGAACCGTTGATTTCCTGGTCTTCATATTCGGCCAGCTTCTCGCCCGATCGCGACCGGGCCATGTAAACGCCCACCCCGTCGATCTCGCTGGCGACGTTCGAGAAATAGACCCATTCAAAGAAGCATCGTGAGGATTTCTTGTTCGGTGCGAACCGCTCCAGGCGAAGCTTACCGTTGTCGATGATCGCCATCTGTCCCGGTTCGAGATGCTTGATCTGCTTGTCGCTGAAACCGAGATTGGTCAGCGCCACCGATTCGCTGGCGGCCGCGAACAGTTTGCCCTGCACCGCGTAGCACAGCGGACGGAAACCAAGCGGATCGCGGGCGACGAACATGCGTCCCATCGCATCGAGGAACACGAGGTTATACGCACCGTCGAAATTCCGCGACATCGAGGACATAACTCTGGCGAGATCTTCGGGCTTCTGGCCGCGCAGGCCGTATGCCAGCGAGTGCATGATGATCTCAGTATCGGTATCGAGCGTGAAGTGATAATTCCGCTTGGTCGTGAGGTGCGTGCGAAGTTCGGTGTAATTGGCAAGCTGACCATTGAGCGCGAATGCGAACCACTTCCACAGGCGTCCGTGATGTCGCTCGAACGGCTGGGCGTAACGCGGACCGTCCGAACCGCACGTGGCGTATCGCGTATGTCCGATCGCCGCGCATCCGGTGTGCTCGTCGAGAATCGCCTGGTGCTTGGCCGGGTGCGACATGCGGAACACTTCGCTGACGGTTCCGACGTCCTTGAACGTATCGAGTATCTGCGCGCGACTCGGATTATAACTGCTCAGACCAGCCGCCAATTGACCGCGGTTCTGAACGTCAAGCAGCATCGACGGAATGAACTTGGAAACGTCACCGCCACCGGCGGCAACAGCCTTGCTTGCAGCGCCACCCGACCCGGTCGCCTTGTCCATCCAATACAACGCCGCTATGCCGCACTCGTGGTAAAGATCTTCGCTCAACGTTGCTCTCCATGAAAGCGTTCCAACGAACACAGCCGGAATCTCTCCCGGCAAAGCAGGATGATACACAATCCACCCCGCCAAACAAAGCCTATTGAGATTGGTGATCCGTGATTTAGGATTCCCGATTGAAAAACACGTCTCGCCTGTCATTTCTGGCTATAAGTCTCGGAGAGCGGAATCCTGTAAGTTCGCTCCGACAATAAGAAAGGCCGGATCGGGCTCACGCGTCCCACATCCGACCTTACAGGTTATGCTCGCCAACCCCTGACGAGCTTGTCCTGTTTAATACGACAAACCAAGCTATAAAGTTCGATCAAATCGCGCCCACAGCCGCTCAGAGTCAACGCTGGCGGTGATTTCTATTTAATGCGATAAACTTGGCCGCGAAGCGATATTACCAATTCCTCTCCGGCTTGCTGGCTGGCGAAAATCTGATTTTCCTCAACGGTATTGGCTGCCGCCAGCTTGAAGTACTCATCGGAGAATCGCTCTACTGTCTGAATTTTATCGGCGTCCTTCTTGAGATCGATATGCCTGGCGTTGGCTGCCTGCCAGACGTTGCCCCGCCTGTAGAGGGCCTGGTTGGCCACCTGGCGGACGCCGGAGACGGTTTCCTTGATGTCAGCTTCGTAGTCGGCCCGGTCGCTGCTACCGTACATCCTCGCACCGGCCGGCTTTCCACCACGCCCAGACGCACGTTGCTGGGGAGCCTTCATAGCGTAGTTCAGTTTCCCACGCATTTGAGCTGCGTTTTGCCCGGCGAAGCCAAGATTATCTTCTTTGAGTTTGCGCATCCGAATGCCCGCTATTGCAGCCACTTCCTCTGGAGCAGCCAGGTTCGTCGTCTCGTCGGCGAGGAAGCTCGTGTATGGAGTCATGATTCCGTACTCCGTCGAGAGCTTGACTATCTCGTCGATGATCTCCTTGGACTCACCGTTCAGCTGCACCTGGTCCATCAGGTAACCCACCCGCCGCGTCGCCCATATCTGCTCGACGAACACGTAGCGCGAATCAGTACCAGCAACACGAACACTCACCGGATACTCGAACGCCCGCTCGGCGCCCTGATATATCCCGCTGACGACAAGCTGCGTCTGGCCCATACCGTTCAGTGCCTTCCAGGCAACGTCGTTGCCGATGTCATATCTTCCGACCATTACGATTTGATCGCCGTCAAACAGATCGCCTATCTCGCGCGGATAGAAGTTCTTGAGTTTCACGTTCTCGATGGCAACTTTCAAGTTCGTCATCACCGGATTCTTGATCTTGGCGTACAGCGACGAGACTTTGGCTTCGATATTCTCGTTGGGCTTGACGTAATCGCTCTTGCCGCCATTGGCGAGCACCAGCTTGTCCAGCAGGCGGATGTTGACATTGTAGCCGACGCCGAATGCGAACAGACGCGCCTTCGCCGTATTGGCCTGCTTCGTTCCGGCGAGAATGGACTTCTCGTCCTTCTTACCGACGGTCGCCTTGCCGTCTGTCAGGAAGATGACGTATTTGGGCAAGACCGGAGCCGACCTTTTCGCCGGGTTCATGAACAGCCCCATCGCCTTCTGCAACGCATCGTGGATGTTGGTCCCACCGCGTGCCTCGATGCGGTCGATGCGGTCCATGGCCTCGGCCAGCTTGGCCTTATCCGGTTTAACCAGACCGTCGAAAAACGCCTCCACGTCATCACTATAGCTTATGACGTTGAATTTATCGTTTTGGTTGAGGTGGTTCAGAATAAACCTCGCCGACTCCTTCGCCTGTTCGATTTTCTCACCGGACATCGACCCGCTGCGGTCGAGCACGATTACGACCTCTTTGGGCACCGTGTTGGTTTTGTCGGTTCGCGGGTTCGGGCTGACAAGCAGCATAAAATAGCCATCCTGCTGTCCCGGTCGCATGTGCGTCAGTAGCGTGACGCCGACTTTGTCATTGGCGGCTTTATAGAAAACCTGAAGATCGCTCGCGGGCGTCTGATCCTTGACGTGATACGTCGCTATGACGTGACGCGGGCCTTTGCGATCGACGCTCAGATCGTGCGTCGGCGAATAGACGCTCGTGATATCGGACTTTTCCTTGATGTCCACCGTCACCTTGACGTCCTTGATCGGACGGGCTGAGAATTTTTCGGTGTTCAGCGGATACCAGACTTCCACTACACCGCTGTCTTTCTTGCAGACATACTTGTAGCTCACAAGCACCTTGGCCGGTTTGCCCGGTTCGAGCGGGAACGCCTTGGTGCGATACAGCCCGAAGCCTGCATATTCCAGCAGCGCCGGGTCCTTCTTCTTGCGGACGATGGATTCGTAGATTCGCCGGGCCTCGTCGGCCTTCATGAGTTTGGCGGCCATCTCCTGTCCGTTGACGATCAGCGTCATCGAATCGATAGCTGCACCGGGCGGGACCGGGAAGAGATACTCCACCTCGATCATTCCTTGCCCGGTATTGACAAATTCCTGATCGATGGAAACCGCGGCGACCTGGTTGCGGACGGTCATCTTCACGTGATGATAGTTCACCGCCCAGTGCCCTCGCACCCGGATATCGGGGCGGACCGGAACGATCATACCGTCTGCCAGCAATGCCCCCCCCGACACGCAGAGCATTACAACTACGGCAATTAGCGATTGTTTATTCATTTTAGTTCTCCTGGGAGTATTCCGTTGGCATGTTCTCTTTGACGCCTGATAAATGCACCGGTTCCAATAATTCTTGCCAAGTTCATCCAAAATATTTGACACATCCTGCATTGACATGTATAGATATGCATCTCAAGACCCCTATATGTCATGCCTTAGAGCTTTTCATACCGGAAGGAATCAACAGATGAAAATTGAGCATTTGGCGTTCAACGTACAAGACCCGCCAGCCGTCGCTGACTGGTACGTCGAGAATCTGGGCATGAAAATCGTCAAAGCGGGCGACCCGCCCATCAGCGTGCGTTTCCTCGCCGACGACGGTGGAAATATGATTGAGATTTACCACAATGACGCTGCGCCAATGACCGATTACAGTACTCAAGACCCGTTGACGTTGCACCTGGCGTTCCTCGCAGACGACTGCGCCGCGACGCGCGACAGGCTCCTCCAGGCCGGTGCGACTTCGGCAGGTGATATGTTCGAAGTCGGCGGTGATATACTTGCAATGTTACGCGATCCATGGGGATTCGCGATTCAATTGGCTCAGCGGCAAACGCCGCTGTGCTAGGCCGCAGTAACGAGACAATAGAGTAGAGCGAGAATATGACAGAGGAAAGACTCAAACTGTTCCTGGCAGACGACCAGGAAATCGTACTGGAAGGCATCAAGCTGGTTGTTGGATGCGATCCGTCTATGGAAGTAGTCGGAACCTGCGGCGACGGTCTGCAGGTAGTCGCTGAGATACAGAAGACTCAGCCGAAGGTGGTTGTCCTTGATATCTCGCTTCCAGGCGTGAACGGTCTGGACCTCTGCCGCATAATCACAGAGCAGATTCCCGGAACCGCCATCCTGATGCTGTCCATGAACTCCACCAGTTCGATCATCTCAGCAGCGTTCAGTAACGGTGCGTTGGGCTACATCACCAAGGAATCCGTCGCAGAAGAACTCATCCTTGCAATTAAATCAGTCGCCTCCGGTAAGAAGTATCTCGGCAAGCAGATTCCCGAGACAGTTGTCAATCAGCTCGATCTGTAACCTCAGCAGAACTTGCGCAAAAACAAAGGGCCCCTTTCGAGGGGCCCTTTTCATTGCGCTTAATTACGTCGTGTCAGACGATTCGTTCTGCAACGTACTGGACAACCTTGTCCGCGGCGATGCGCTGCTGGGTGAGGTTGTCGCGATCGCGGACGGTGACGGTCTGGTTCTCCATCGTCTCTCCGTCGATCGTTACGCAGAACGGCGTGCCCGCTTCGTCCTGGCGGCGGTAGCGTCTGCCGACCGCGCCCTTCTCGTCGTAGAACACCGCCATGCCTGCCGCCTGTGCGTCGTCGTAGACCTTCCGGGCCACTTCGGGCATGCCTTCCTTCTTGACCAGCGGGAAGACGGCAAGCTTCACCGGGGCAAGCCGCGGGGCGAACTTCATGACCACTCGCTGCTGCGGATTGCCGTGTTCGTCGGGTGCCTCGTCTTCGGTGTAAGCTTCGCAAAGAATCGCCAGCGTCGTGCGATCCACGCCGCCCGACGGTTCGATAACGTAGGGGATGAATCGCTCCTTCGTCTGATCGTCGTAGTACGTCAGATCCTTGCCCGAGTGCTCCTGGTGCTGGGTCAGGTCAAAGTTCGTCCGGTTGGCGATGCCCTCCAGCTCGGCAAGACCGAACGGGAAGTCGTACTCAACGTCCGCGCAAGCCTTGGCGTAGTGGGCCAGTTCGCGGCCTTCATGATCGCGAAGGTGCAGCCTGCTGCTGGTCAGGCCCAGGTCCGTGTACCACTTGAACCTCGCGTCGCGCCAGTAGACGTACCACTCGTCGGCGGAATCCGGATGGCAGAAGAACTCGAGCTCCATCTGCTCGAATTCACGGGAGCGGAAGGTGTAGTTCCGCGGGTTGATTTCGTTGCGGAACGACTTGCCGATCTGTGCGATACCGAAGGGCATTTTCATCCGCGACGTATCGAGCACGTTCTTGTAATTGGCGAAGATACCCTGGGCAGTTTCCGGCCGCAGGTAAGCCTCGGCCGTCGAGTCTTCCATCGCACCGACGAACGTCTTGAACATCATGTTGAACTTTCGCGCGTCGGTCAGTTCGCCGCTGCACAAAGGGCAATGCGCGGTCACGCCTTCGGGTAGTTCGTCGACCCGGTGCACGGTCCATGCGAGCTTATCACCGTGCTTTTCCAGGCGACGGCGAGTTTTGCTGTTGGCACCTGCGGCTGCTGCTTCCTTTGCGTGTTCGGCATCGTCGGCTTCGGCGCCCGTTTGCAGAAGAACGTTTTCACCGTCCGCGGCGACGACCATGAATACCTTGTCCGCCCGGAAGCGTGCCTTGCACTTCTTGCAGTCGATCAGCGGATCGTTGAAGTTGACGACGTGTCCGGATGCTTCCCAGACCTTCGGGTTCATGATGATCGAACAATCCAGCCCGACGACATCTTCGCGCTTGCGGACAATATCGGTCCACCATGCGTTCTTGACGTTGCGTTTGAGTTCAACGCCAAGCGGTCCGTAGTCCCAGAATCCGCCTATTCCGCCGTATATCTCCGACGATTGAAAGATGAATCCGCGCCGTTTACACAGCGCCACCAGTTTTTCCATTAGTTCGTTACTGTTTTGGGCCATAGTTCATACCGTTTCGGGCTAAAACGTCGCGCCTCTGTAAGAAAAGAACGATCCGACCGCCCCGACAAAGGACGAGCGGACCGAACAGAATATCAGATCGTGCACATCAGGCGGCGATAAAAATGCGATCCGCTTTCGACGCCCTACTTCATCTTGCGGATATTTTCGATGTACTCATCCTTGGCCGCTTCGATTTTCTTGCGGACGTCGGCGGGCAGTTCTTCCGGGCGGACAAACAGCATCATCGTCGTCCCGTCCGGACCTTTGACCGGTATCTGCACAAAATACGCGCTGCGCTTGCGGGTCGAGGCCGGCTGGGTGGCTGCTTTCTTGAGGAATTCAGAAGCCTTCACCAGAATACCTTCATCGGTTCGATCGAACTGCAATCCGGTCGCGCCGGCGATCACTTCCAGCGCCTCGCGGATGGTAGCTTCGGCCATCTCCAGATTGAAGTTATTGCGCGTCTCGGCCGGGAGCATGTTCATCACGCCCGGGGTCATCGTCAGCTTGATCCGCGCCTGTCGGGCGAGGTCCACAATCACGTCCGTCAGATCGGCTCGGCGATACTTAAGCGTCACCTTGCGCCTGAGCTGACGGCCAAGCTGGTGCCTGGCGTTGATGATGCGGATTCTGTTTTCACTGAGATGCCACGACCATCCATGCCTCTGGCAGAGCCTGTTGAGGTAGGCAACCGGCGTGGCGGGCAGGGCTTTGAGGGCTTCGATTTCGGCCGCTGCGGTATCGCCTTCGATACCCCGGCTGTAACGGATCTCCAGATTGCTGCGACCGGTCACCTTGCGAAGCTGATTGATAACGCTGCCGCCGGTTTTGGGCTTCTCGATTTTGGCTGTATGCAGCTTGCCGAGTGCCTCAAGCTCTTCAAAGGTCGCCCGGCGATTCATCCTGAATAACGTATCTGACGGGCCTATACGGATGGCGTTGCCCTTGACGCTCCATGTGAGTCCCTGGCGAATCAGCAGCGGGGTGAGCGCCTCGCGAAGGGTGTATCCGTCGAGCGTGACGTTGAGCTTGGTCTGGTCGCCATAGGGCAGGTACTCGTATGTCTGCTCGTCCAGAACGAACTTCGCGCCAGTCTCGTCAGTAAGCCGCTTCAACACATCGGCCACGCGGGCGTCGGAGAGCTTGAGCTTGACCGGTTTATCCAGAGCTTTCTGCACCCCGATAGGTTTGGAATCCGCTGCGCCCACCGTCAACGCCAGCGAAAGGATCAATGCCAGAATAATCGTGTTTTTCCTGATGTAGCCCATTTGTTTTCTCCTGCGACTGATGTCTGTCGCATTCAGTTAAAAAATCCGAACGTCCCTGTCGGCTGCCGGGCTGATGAGGCTCCACCGACCGATACGACTATCGTCCCTGCCGGCATGGCTGCAGCCATCATCGGCGCATCCTGGCGGACAAGTTCAAATTCCAACGCCCCGCCACTGCTAACCTGCGACGGTGCGATGGCCACCTCAAGCATCTGCGGCGTCGATCTGAACACAAACGCGCCAACAGCGAATACCAGCAAAACGGTAGCAGCGGCAGCCAATACTCTAAACGTAGGCCGGAGCAGCAACCTGCGGCGCGGCAGGCCTTCGAGCAGAACTTTTCTCTCGACGGCGGCGATTATCTCGGCACGCTGCGTATCGTAATCGATTTCGTCCAGTACGTCATCGAACTGCGGTGGAATCTGCAGATTTTCATTCAGCGCCGTATATCGCCGCAACTCCTGTCGCAGTTCGGCGTCGCTCTCGAGCCTGGTGGCAAGTTCGGCCTTGCCCGCAGCGTCCAGATTCCCGTCGAGATACTCGGTCAGGAGGAATTCGATGTCGCCGTTATGTTTTTTGCCGTTCATCTCAGAGCTCGTCTTTCAGTGCTTCTTTCAGTTTCTTTCGAGCGGTGAACACATGCCACTTCACCGCTTCGACGCTCGTTTCGAGAATCTCCGCAACTTCCGCCTGAGGCAGCTTCGACACGCTGAAAAGCAGCAACGCCTTTCGCTGCACCTCGGGTAATTTCTCTATCTCGCCTGCCAGCCTGCCGGCCAGGTCGGAAGCTTCGGCCTCCTGGGCGGGCGTTGGCATATGCGTGTCCGGGCGATTCAGTTCGCCGCGACCATCGTTGCCCTCGCTCATCGCCTCCAGCGAAGCTGTTCGGCGAAGTGCCCTGCCTCGCCTGCGGTTGAGAGCCAGATTGCTGACGATTCGCATAAGCCACGGCCGGAACCTCTCTGCTCGCGAAAGTGTATCGAGCCTTTCGTACGCCTTCAGGAACGCGTCCTGAACAATCTCCAT
>SDBT01017291.1_pt1 | contig 11396 bp, 9 predicted proteins | sample 2277101 | NCBI WGS metagenome assembly SDBT01 (sample SAMN10404973, study PRJNA504765) | marine sediment metagenome | isolation source: marine sediment core GS10_PC15, 103 cmbsf | place: Arctic Ocean: Southern Knipovich Ridge | collected 2010 | reverse complement strand
TATTAATTAAGTTCATATTAATGAGTTATCTCCTTCTTGTAATAGACCATTTCCAATAGGTTTTAGAGTGGTGTGTATGCAAATAAAAAAGCAGCTACATATTTATCTATGTAACAGCTTGATTATCATTGTGAACGAGAGAAGAGTCGAACTCCCAACCTCCTGATTCGTAGTCAGATTTCCAGGCTATTTCTTCGCTATCGGGTTATCTCCAGGATAAGTTACTTTCACCATCAGAAGATATTTAGCCACAAAATAAGGGGAGTTATTGATATTGTCGGGCAAATGTCGGGCAAGAAAATAGCCAATTCACTGATAATGAACTGACTTTATCTTTTAATTGTCGGGGTAGCGGGATCCGACTTGCGATCCCTTGCTTTCAAAACAGGTAAAGCGCTGGTAAATACAGCGGCCGCACTCCATATGCAATACGACATCTTCTTTAACATGATATATCCATTTAATAATCAATATAATACAGAATAATAACCAACTGACTCATAAACGGGTAATTCGACAAAAAGATTTCCATTCTCTCAATTTCCAGGGTCCGATCATTTATCAGTCGTGAAAAATGTGAAAATTGTGAAGCCTTTGATAATAACTTCTTTTCCTGAACCAAGGATTTTAAAAGGGAATAATAGGCACAAAAAAAAACGGCCACAAGATCAAAGTCCTGTAGCTGCTTAATTATCAAGTGGCGAGAGGGAGAATTGAACTCCCGACCTCAGGATTATAAATCATCATCAGTGAATGACCTAGCAGAGATCCTAAGAATCATCTTCGATTAAATCTAAGGAGCTGGTTAAGTTAGCTTAACAATCCATGGTAATCTATCCCCCTGTCTGGCCCCTAATAAAAAAACCGCTGTCTCACAATATGAGGAGGCGGCGGTCTTTGCCTCGAACATTTCTATTGTTTAACTTACAGGAAAGGCTACAAGATAAATTCAACAATTAGGGAGAATAACAGTATCAGTACTTGTTCGCCACGGCAGACATTTCATAATTTATTTTCTTATCGAGGATTCGAGCGTATTTCTGTGTCATGGCAAGATTGGTATGTCCAAGCATCTTTGAGACACTCTCAATAGATACATTATTGGATAAGGTAACGGTGGTTGCAAAGGTATGCCTGGCCATGTGAGTGGTCAGATTTTTGGTCAGACCAGACAAGTCTCCAATTTCTTTGAGGTACTCATTCATCTTTTGATTGGTTTTAATCGGCATCAGGAAATCGGTCTTGTCTGCATAGGCTTTGTATCTGAATAGTATTTTCCTGGCTCCGGGTAATAAAGGTATGCGGCTTATCACCTTGCTCTTTTTCCTAGGTTTCAGAATCCAATCTTCCCCATGTTGAGTGACCATGTGTTCCTTTCTCAAGGTTTTGATGTCAATGAAGGCCAATCCGGTCAGACAGCAAAAAACAAATGCATCTCGGACTTCGGAAAGTCTGGTAGAAGAGTATTCTTTCTTCATGACACTTTCCAGTTCTTCGTCAGTAAGAAAGTCTTTGTCAACCTCATCCTTCCTCAATCGCAGCTGTGGATAAGGATTCTGATTGAGGTAGCCCCGCTCTACAGCGATATTAAGGATCTTACTAAGATTCATCAAGTACTTGATGGAAGTATTGTTTGCGCAGCTCTTTACAGTCACTAAGTAGTGGTAGTAATCTTCCAACATTACCTTTGATATTATGTTGGCAAGGATATCGGTTTTTTTCACCTTATATAATAGGAAAGATTCAAAATGGGTTCGGGACGTTCTGTGGCGCTCCCACGTCACGTATGCAATTCCTTTGTCAATACGTTCTTCCAATAAATCGTTATGTTCCTGGTAGAACTCCAAAATTTTTTTTCTTTTGGTATCCTTGCCGTGATACCTGTCCTGAACATCAGATGCGGTGACCTCTTTCCCTTCATGCTCCAGTTGTTTCCTGACCTCGTGTATTCTGTTCCAGACCTCGTCAAGGTATTCATTTAAACTAATGGCCTGCTTTGTTTTTTTTGAGGCTCTGCCCTTAGTTGGGTCCCATTGATCGGGATGAATGCTCCTTTTCGTTGAGAACTCTGCCCGCTGTCCGTTCACTGTTATCCTTACATAAATGGGTGCTTCCCCATTCCTTATCGTTTTATTGCGTTTGATGTAAAACACCAGTGCGAATGTTGATCGTTTCATTTGTCCACCGATTTAGCGTTAATACTTACGTTGTAAAGGTAACTGGAGAGCCAAATTCTGGCAACTGCAAAGAATTGAAAATCAATGAAAATCGACCTTATTCGGTGGACTAAATTGTTTGATTGAAAAAGTCCACCGATTAACTCACCTAATCTTTGCTATAAGATGGATTATCTTGCTTAGGGCTGAAATGAAAAATGCCTGATAATCAGTGCGATTTCAGGCTTTTTCATCAGGTTGCATTTGATACTGGCGGAGGAAGAGGGATTCGAACCCCCGGTCCGCGCGAACGGACAACGGTTTTCAAGACCGCCGCATTCGACCACTCTGCCATTCCTCCGGGCGCAAAATTAGTAAAATTTTGAAATGTGGCAGTGGAAATCATAAAATGTGGCAGTGGAAATCATAAAATGTGACACCAGAAATAGGGTAGGTTGTGAGGGGATTTGCATAAAGTGAGTGGTACCAGACTATTCAGGTGATTTGGTCGAAAAAGGGGTGAAGAGTGGAAATATGAGGCGATGATGGAGGGGAGATGTGACGGTTATCTACAAAAAGTCAGTATTTATCAACATTTCCGGGTTTTTTTTTGAGCTGTTTCTTGTGTGGGTAAGAGAAAAAATTATATTTGTATAGAATTTGGCTAAAATTAAAACATTTACTAACCCTTAAATTTCTTTTATTATGAACAAAGCACAATTAATAGATGCTATTGCTGCTGAAGCCGATCTGACTAAAGCAGATGCTAAAAGGGCTCTTGATGCTTTCATTTCTACCACAACTGGTGCATTGAAAAAAGGAGACCGTGTTGCTTTAGTAGGATTTGGATCTTTCTCAGTTACTGAAAGAGGTGCAAGGACCGGCAGGAACCCACAAACTGGTGCAGAGATTAAAATTGCTGCTAAGAAGGTTGTGAAGTTCAAAGCTGGAAGTGAGCTTGGAGATGCTGTCAAGTAAAATATTTGAACTGCAAAAGAAGAGGGGGCTTATTCGCTCCCTTTTTTTTTGGCTATTTTTGAGGAGTGGACCCTTATACACTAGAGCTGATAGAGCATTTATCCGGATGTATTACGGAGAACCGGCTTTCTCTCTTTAAGCAGGTTTTGTCCGAACGTACCCGGTACATCACTGTAGTACTGGAGGATATCTTCCAGTCACATAATGCTTCGGCGGTGCTACGGACTTGTGATTGTACTGGAATTCAGGATGTGCATATTGTAGAGCAGCGAAATGAATATGAAATCAATCGCGATGTGGCGCTGGGTTCAGACAAGTGGTTGTCGTTGAATTATTATAATGAAGGATTGGATAACATTGCAAACGCTGTGGCTGAACTAAAAAGGAGGGGCTATCGCATTGTGGCTACATCACCTCATGGAGAGGGGACAACTCCGAAAACCTTTGATCTTGAAAAGGGGAAGGCAGCCTTGATGTTTGGGACGGAGTTGAACGGACTAACCGACCGGGCCCTGGAGCTGGCCGATGAATATATGCAGATTCCCATGGTGGGGTTTACAGAGAGTTTTAATATTTCGGTTTCTGCAGCTATTCTTCTTTACGCTTTAAGAGGAAGGCTTGATGCTTCATCATTGGACTGGAAGATTGGAAAGGAGGAGAGATCTAACTTGTTATTGGAGTGGCTTCGCTCCAGTATTAAAATGTCAAAACTGATTGAAGATCAGTTTTGAAAAGATTATAATTCCACTTTTTAATTTCTTATGTGCATCCTAAGAGATTATTCGTTACCTTTGATTAACAGATGCTTTTAATAGATCAGTATCTATTTGAAGTTGATAAAATAGATTTGCACATGAACTGCATGATCATTGATGATGATACCTTGTCCAGGCGAATTATCGAAGAATTTATCCAGAAGACAGATGGCCTGGAGCTGATATTATCCAGTGGGGATCCTGTAGAAGGAATCAATATGCTTAAGAAGCATGACGAGATCCATTTGATTTTTCTTGACATCGAGATGCCGGAGATGACAGGGATTGAGTTTCTTAACACGCTGAAGAATCCTCCCCAGATAATTATAGTTTCTTCCAAGGGAAAATATGCAGTTGATTCTTATGAATATGATGTAACCGATTACCTTCTGAAGCCGGTTGACTATGGCCGCTTTTACAGGGCTGTTTCAAAGGCTTTCAAGAGGTTTGAGCAGATGACTGCTGAACAGCTGGGAAAGGATGAAATTTTTATCAAGAAGAATGCAACCCTGGTGAAGCTCAAGTATGACGATATTCTATGGGTGGAGGCCCTTGAGAATTATGTGATCTTCAATACTTTTAAAGACAAGTATACCATTCATTTTACCATGAAGGCCATTGAGCAGAAATTGCCAGGGGCCAAATTTACCAGGGTGCATCGGTCCTATATTGTGAATACCAGCTGCATCAACATTATTGAAGACAATTCGGTAATTATTAAAGTGAATGATGGCAACAAATCCATACCCATCGGAAAATCCTACAAGGAGAAGCTGATGCGCGATATCAACCTAATCATCAAGTAACCCATGGTTTCTAACCGACAGTTGTTTCTGCGGCATGTGGCGCAGACATCTGATTCGTCCCTTCAGTTCGAAATTGAGCGAGCCGAAGGGATCTTTTTTTATGATCCCTCTGGTAAGGCTTACATTGACCTGGTGTCGGGGGTTTCAGTATCAGCTTTAGGCCATGGTCACCCTGCAGTGGTAGATGCTATTAAGGATCAAACTGATCGTTATCTTCATACCATGGTCTATGGCGAATTTGTGCAATCACCACAGGTACAGTATGCTCAGTGGTTAGCGGAGCGATTGCCCTCTACACTGGACAATGTCTTCTTTGTGAATTCTGGTAGCGAAGCAATTGAGGGAGCCATGAAGCTGGCTAAAAGGTTTACTGGGCGGGGACAATTCCGTGCTTTTAAGAATGCCTATCACGGAGGAACACAAGGCGCGTTGAGTATTTTGGGGGATGAGAAGGCCCGTTCGGGGTACCTGCCCCTGCTTCCGGGCATCAAGCATTTAAGATTTAACAATGAAAATGACTTGAATCTTATTGATGAGTTTGTAGCTGCGGTAATCGTTGAACCTATCCAGGCCGAAGCCGGAATTATTGAACCAGCAGGTGATTTTCTGTTAAAAGTGCGGTTGCGTTGTAATGAAACAGGAACACTGCTGATCCTGGATGAGATCCAGACCGGGATGGGAAGAACCGGAAAACTTTTTTCATTCGAGCATTATGGAGTGGTTCCTGATATTTTATGTCTGGCTAAGAGTTTTGGTGGTGGGATGCCACTGGGGGCATTTATAGCCTCTAAAGATTTGATGCAGAAACTTACCTTCGATCCGCCATTGGGTCACATTACCACATTCGGTGGACATCCGGTGAGTTGTGCAGCCGGATTGGCAGCACAGTCCTATATAGAGGAACATGGACTGATGGAACATGCGCTGCAGATGGAGAAACGATACCGGATTGAATTGCAGCATTCCTTGATTACAAATATTCGTGGAAAGGGATTGTTTCTTGCAGTGGTATTGGATGAAGGTATTGATTTAAGCCGTTTCATCCATGGTGCTTTCGAAAATGGCCTGGTAATCGATCAATTCCTCTTTTCTGATGATTCCTTCCGTATTGCACCACCATTGATCATCTCAAAGGATGAGGTGGATGATTCCATCCAGCGAATTTTAGCAACACTGAATTGGCTATTAAAATAAGAAAACAGTGTTTGATTCGTTCATATAGAACCATGACTAAAATCTTTTCCAAAGTGTTTATTTTGCTGTTCGCAGTTTCTGGAATGATGGCTCAGGAACCAGAAATCCTCGATCTTGCGAAGGTTGAATCGGAGTTGCACGATCTTTTTAACCAACTCTATTCCGACAGCCTGTCAGCATCTGAGCCGATTCTGGCCCGGATCCATGAGATTTTGCCCAAAGCTTTGGAAACAGATGGGGGCATGGATTTTCCATGGAGAAGGCTAGATCAGATCGGAGTAATTCCATCAGATGATGGGGCTTTACGGATATTTACCTGGCATGTGACTGAGGATCTGAACAATTATCGATATTTTGGATACATGCAGGTGGCACTTAAAAAAGGAAAGGTGAGGGTGTATGAGCTGACCGATAACCAGAAAGCCCAACGAAATGTACAAAAGCTGCTTCAGTCTACAGAGGACTGGTATGGCAAGCTCTATTACGGGGTAATTACCCGAAACTACAAACGGAAGACATTCTACACCCTATTGGGGATGGATTTCAATAATACACGTTCCACCATCAAGACCATTGAGACTCTGGCGATTCAACGTAACAAACCTCAGTTTGCAAGAGAACTTTTTTTTAATGGGCAGGATCGGATTGATCGGTTGGTGCTTGAGTACTCCTCCCGGGTAGCCATTTCTGTGAGGTATGATCCTGGTGTGGGGATGATCACCTTTGACCATATAGTGCCATTTAATCCTATCTACAATGGCAATTATGAATTCTATGGTCCGGACGGCTCTGTTGACGGACTGAAATTCGAAGCTGGCACCTGGATGTTCCAGCGAGATATAGACGCTCGCAACATTGACTGACGTATTGTCAGATTTACCTGATTGGCATATCATTTGTCACATCGTGACCGGATGTAAAACAAAAAAAAAGTTGAACAATGCAGAAAGGTAAAATCAATGTTACAACGGAGAACATTTTCCCCATCATTAAGAAATTCCTCTACTCGGATCATGAGATATTCCTGAGGGAGCTGATCTCTAATGCAGTGGATGCTACTCAGAAGTTGAAGACATTGGCTTCGGCAGGTGAGTACAAAGGTGAATTTGGCGATTTGACTATCAGGGTTGAATTGGACAAGAAGAAAAAAACCATTACCGTATCAGATGCTGGTGTTGGAATGACTGCCGAGGAGGTGGAAAAATACATTACCGAGATCGCCTTCTCCAGTGCGGAGGATTTTCTGGAGAAATATAAGGATGAAAGCAATGCCATCATTGGTCATTTTGGCCTGGGATTCTATTCCTCCTTCATGGTATCAGATAAGGTAGAGATCGATACACTTTCCTGTCAGGACGAAGCGAAAGGTGTTGCATGGAGTTGTGATGGCAGTCCCGAGTACTCAATGGATGAAAGCAAGAAGGAGTCCAGGGGTACCTCCATTACCCTTCACCTCGATACAGATAGCAAGGAGTTTCTTGAGGAGAGCAAGATCAGTGAACTGCTTAATAAGTATTGTAAATTTCTTCCAGTGGAGATCGCCTTCGGAAAAGAGAAAGAGTGGAAAGACGGCAAAGAGGTGAAGACTGATAAGGACAATATTATTAACGATACCAAACCATTATGGACCCTTCCTCCTTCAGAAGCCAAGGATGAGGACTACAATGAGTTTTACAGAAAGCTCTATCCTGTTGCTGAGGAACCACTTTTCAATATCCATCTGAACGTGGATTATCCTTTTACCCTGACTGGTATTCTATATTTTCCACGGATCAAGAACAATATTGAGATCCAGAAGAATAAGATTCAGCTCTATAGCAACCAGGTATTTGTCACCGACTCTGCGGAGGAAATAGTTCCCGAGTTTCTCACCCTGTTACACGGAGTGCTGGATTCGCCGGATATCCCCCTGAACGTTTCGAGGAGTTATCTGCAGAGCGATTCAAACGTAAAGAAGATCTCTTCGCACATTACCAAGAAAGTAGCCGACAGGCTTGAGGAAATCTTCAAGAATGACCGGGAGCAGTTTGAGCAGAAATGGGACGACTTGAAACTCTTTATTGAGTACGGTATGATGTCGGATGAGAAATTCCACGACCGTGCCGAGAAGTTTGTACTGCTGAAGAATATGGAGGGCAAATATTTTACACTGAAAGAGTATGAGGAGCTAATAAAAAAGGATCAGACAGATAAGAATAAGACACTTATCTATTTATATGCCACTGATAAGGCCGAGCAGTACAGCTATATTGAAGCCGCCAAGAAAAAAGGATACGATGTATTGGTGATGGATGGTCAGCTGGATACGCACTTCCTGAACCATATGGAGTCAAAACTAAAAGAATCCAGATTTGCGAGGGTAGATTCGGAAATCATCGACAAGCTGATAGACAAGGAGGAGTCCAGGGAATCAAAGCTGACTTCAGCCCAGCAGGCCGACCTGACCCCTGTGTTCCAGTCACAATTACCCGGACAGGAGATGAGTTACTTTGTGAGCTATGAATCTCTTGGAGAGGAGGACCAGCCGGTGGTGATCACACAGAGTGAATTCATGCGCCGAATGAAGGATATGCAGGAGATGAGCGGTCAAGCTTCCATGTATGGGAATATGCCCGATTCATACAACCTGGTGGTTAATGCCAACCATCCATTGGTGAGCAAGATTGCCGAACAGACTGAGAAGAAGCTGGGTAAAAAACTTGAGGAGGTGCGGAGTGAGAAATCCGGACTTTCCGAAGAACAGCAGCTGTTGGAGAAGGCGAAGGAAGGAAAGAAAGAGGAGGAGGTTCCCCAGAGTGAGAAGGACCAGATGGAAGAGGTGAATAAAAAACTGGGTGTACTGGAGGACAAGCGGGTGGAGATGCTGAAGAAGCATGGAAAAGGTCAGAAGTTGGTCAAACAACTCATCGACCTGGCACTGCTTGCCAACAACCAGTTAAAAGGAGAAGACCTGGCTGCATTTGTAAAAAGGAGTGTGGATCTGATTAAGTAGAAGTTGGCCACTGATCCTTTTGATCAGGTTTTTTTTTGGAATAACATTTACCCCCTGTTTCGGGAAGTCGATGGCGACCTGGGATGGGGGGTGTTATTTTGATGATTTCCAGCTACGCACCCTGAACCTGGTCCGGTTCTGCTCCTCTTCTCCTCCGTAAATCAGGGTTTTACTTTTTACCCTTCCCCTTGTAATTCGGTCGAAATAGTCCAGGCCTTCAATAAGTTTTGGCATGATGGTGCTGGTGAATTTAATCTCAAAAATATTAAATTCAGTAGCTGATTTTTCGAGCAGGTCGACTTCATGACCGTTGGAATCTCTCCAGAACCAGTACTCTTTCAATTGATTCAGGTGGTAATTCCTTTTTTGAAGCTCAGAGATGATCAAGTTTTCGAATAATGCCCCTCGCAAAGCTGGATTCAAAAGGTCTTCAGTTTGACGCAAGCCAAGCAGGTAGGAGGCTAGTCCGGTATCATAGAAATACAATTTCGCTGATTTGACGATCCGTTTGGTAAAGTTTTCATAGTAAGGCTGCAGGAGAAATACAATATAGCTGCTTTCAAGTACCGACAACCAGGATTTAGCAGTGGAAAATGCTATTCCGCATTCATTTGCTAAATTATTGAGGTTTAACAGCTGACCTGTTCTTGATGCACAAAGGGCAACGAAGTTCCTAAACAGATTGGTATTATGAACATTGATCAGCTTGGATATATCTCTATTTACATATGTTTGAAAGTAATTGGCGTAGTATCCGTATGAGTCAATATCTCTTTGATAGATTGCAGGATAAAAGCCTTTTAACAATTGTGTACGCCAGTCTGATGCAAGGTTCCCGGACCGTTCGAGCTCGGTTATATCAAATGGGAACAATTTGAGAATGGATACCCTTCCTGCAAGACTTTGAGTAATGTTTTCCAATAGGTGAAAATTTTGCGACCCTGAAAGTATATACTGTCCCATGGCTTGTTGTTCATCCACATGAGTCTGCAAATAGGAGAAGATATGTGGAACACGTTGTGCTTCATCAATGATCACCCTTGAATTGAATTTCTTCAGGAATTCGTTGGGATCTTCTTCCGCATAATGGCGTAGATCTGGATTTTCAAGGGATATATAAGTATAATCGGCAAACAGATGTTTAATTAAGGTGGATTTCCCCGATTGTCTTGGTCCTGTTAAAGCTACAATTGGATACAACCTCAGCTCCCTTTTTATCGTATCGGATATTTGTCTTTCGATTATTCTCATATCTTGTTGTTTAACAGCTAAAAATACAAATAAAACATGAAAATACATATTAATAAACGCGAATATACATAAATAAAAAAGTGAAATTACACAATTCAAATTTTAAATCTGTATAAATAGCCATAAACAATGGAATGATCCGGAGTAATGTTTTATGGATAGTAGGTCGATTTCCTAAAGAAACAACGTTTTAACCTCCTCTTTCAGGAAGTCGATGACGACCTGGGATGGGGGGTGTTATTTTGATGAGATTTATTACCTGGATATTAGTAAATTTAGTTCTTCGAAAATTTAGTTTCTGATTCTCTGTAATAAAGATATATGGATTAAAATATGGGTGATTTATCGTGGAGATTTGACGAAAGAGAGCTTGATTATATCAAAGAAGTTCTCGACTCTGGATTTGCAAGTGGAACTTCTGGCAACATGAATACCAGACTTGAGGAAGCATTTGCAAACAGATTTAACAGGAATTTTGCAATTACATTTAACTCTGGTACCACAACATTACATGCCGCACTTGAGGCATTTGGTGTTGGATATGGTGATGAGGTAATTGTAACTCCCTTAACAGTCATTTCATGTATGAATGCAATTCTATACTGTAATGCTGTTCCTGTTTTTTGTGATATTGATCCAGATACATTTCTATGTGATCCGGATGACATTATCAGGAAGATTACTCCTAAAACAAAAGCAATAATGGCTGTGCATTTGTACGGGCAAGTATGTGACATGACAAAAATAATGTCAATTGCTAAGCAGCATGATCTCTTTGTGCTCGAAGACTGTGCCCAATGTTATCTCGGTACGCATAATGGACAACTGGGTGGCACATTTGGTCATGTTGGCAGTTGGAGTTTTGAGAATTCTAAACATTTGACCACAGGAGATGGAGGTATTATTACTTGTGAAGATGAAAAATTAGCTGATAAAATAAGAAAATTAAATTGCCAGGGATTTAGAAATGCTACTGCAGTAAGTGGAAAGATAAGAGTATCTAAAGATACCTTTCAGAATCCTTCTTATAAACGACATGATAGCTTTGGCTTTATGTATAGATTACCTGAAGTAGCAGCAGCTATGGGATTGGCTCAATTAGAGAAACTTGACATGTTTGTCGAAAAACGAGAAAAAATGGCTGATGGCTATTCAGAGGCCATTAAAGCCAATAACTGTGATTGGTTAATACCTCAAAAGCTTAATCAGGGTGATAGAAATAGTTATTTCTCTTTTGCTGCCAGATTTATACAGAATGTTGTCG
>SDBT01017290.1_pt1 | contig 11396 bp, 6 predicted proteins | sample 2277101 | NCBI WGS metagenome assembly SDBT01 (sample SAMN10404973, study PRJNA504765) | marine sediment metagenome | isolation source: marine sediment core GS10_PC15, 103 cmbsf | place: Arctic Ocean: Southern Knipovich Ridge | collected 2010 | reverse complement strand
GATTAATATTGCAATCAAAAATGGACATTTAGAGATAGTCAAATTATTATTAACTGACGAACGGGTTAGTTCATTGGTTGATAGTGATAGTTCACTTAAATTGGCAATATCTAATCTGAGACTTCTTGTGAAAACTTAAACTCTTATCTAAAAAACTAATTTTAATATATTTCAAATTCGTGTTTCGACACAAACTTGGTCTGATGGCTTCTGATACCAAATTATCGTCATTAACTAATGTTAATCATTTCTTAAGATTACCTGATGAATTATTATTATATATCACACATTCTATGGAAGTAAATGATATACGATCCCTTACTAAAACTTGTCATTATTTTCATAATTTGATTGGTACTAAAGAATGGTTTGAATACTACAAATACATGGAATATGATCTAGATGACATGTTAATTAAAACATGCACAGAGGGTAATATTAAATTATATAAGTACTTAATAGAGATCAAACGAGTTGATCCATCTGGTCGTTGTAATCGTGCGATTGATACGGCTGCAATGAATGGACATTTAGAGATGGTTAAATTATTATTAGCCGACAAACGTGTTGCTCCCTCTGGTGATTACAATAATGCAATTGTATTTGCTTCTGCGAATGGACGTTTAAGGATTGTCAAATTATTATTGACAGACAAACGGGTTGATCCCTCTGATTGTGATAATCATTCAATTAGATCAGCAGCCCGAAATGGACATTTAGAGATTTTTAAATTATTATTAGCCGACAAACGTGTTGATCCCTCTGATGATCGGAATTATGCTATTAGATGGGCAGCCCATTATGGACATTTAGAAATTGTCAAATTATTATTATCTGACGAACGTGTTGATCCCTCTGATTGTGATAATAATGCGATTAGGACGGCAGCCGAAAATGGACATTTAGAGATTTTTAAATTATTATTATCCGACAAACGTGTTGATCCCACCGATCATCAGAATGGTGCGATTGGATTGGCTGCTGAAAATGGACATTTAGAGATGGTTAAATTATTATTAGCTGACAAACGTGTTGATCCCTCTGATAGAAATAATCAGGCGACCGGAATGGCTTCCAAAAATGGTCATTTAGAGATTGTCAAATTATTATTAGCCGACAAACGAGTTGATCCCTCCGATAATGTGAATGGTGCGATTGGTATGGCTGCCAAAAATGGACATTTAGAGATTGTCAAATTATTATTAGCCGACAAACGTGTTGATCCCTCTGATAGAGATAATTGGGCGATTAGATGGGCAGCCCAAAATGGACATTTAGAGATTGTTAGATTATTATTAGCTGACGAACGTGTTGATCCCTCTGGTTACAATAATGGGGCAATTAAATGCGCAGCCGAAAATGGACATTTAGATATTGTTAAATTATTATTAGCCGACAAACGGGTTGGCCTATCCTATTGTCAGTATCATGTGATTAAAATAGCAGCCGAAAATGGACATTTAGAGATTGTTAAATTATTACAGCGAAATACTCTTGATGGCTAATATAATACTAAACTCCTGTCTAAAAAAATTTTAATGTATTCAAATGTGTGTTTTGACACAGACTTGATTTGATTATCCCCATATAAGAATTTGCTAAACTCTTATATAAAAAACTGATTTTAATTTATTTCAAATTCGTGTTTCGACACAAACTTGGACCAATGACTTCCCAAAACAAATTACATCCCGAATTAGGAAGATACGAATTGTCTCAAATTTTTAGGGAGGCAGCTGAAAATGGAAATACAGAGATTGTTAGATCATTATTAGCCTGCGAATGTGTTGACCCCACAGATAACAAAAATTATGCGATTGGTGTGGCCGCCATAAGTGGGTATTTAGAGATTATTAAATTATTATTAGCTGACAAACGAGTTAACTTAACATGTAATAAAAATGATATGATTGGGCTGGCCGCAGAAAATGGACATTTAGAGATGGTTAAATTCTTATTAGCTAACGAAAGTATTGATCCCTCCGGTGATCACAATTACGCGATTAGAATGGCGATCGCGAACGGGCATTTAGAGATGATTAAATTATTATTAGCTGACAAACGTGTTGATCCCTCTGATCATCAGAATTATGCTATTGGAATAGCTACCAAAAATGGACATTTAGAGATTGTTAAATTATTATTATCTGACAAACGTGTTGATCCCTCTGCTAGAAATAATTATGCGATTGGATGGGCTTCCCAAAATGGACATTTAGAGATGGTTAAATTATTATTAGCTGACAAACGTGTTGATCCTTCTGGTAACAATAATTTGGTGATTGGTACGGCAGCCAGAAATGGACATTTAGAGATAGTTAAATTATTATTATCTGATAAACGGGTTGATCCCTCTGGTAGAAATAATAATGTAATTGCAGCGGCTGCTCAAAATGGACATATAGGGATTGTTAAATTATTATTATCAGACAAACGTGTTGATCCTACCGATGGAGAGAATAAGGCGATTGGTGAGGCTGCCCTAAATGGACATTTAGAGATGGTCAAATTATTATTAGCAGACAAACGTGTTGATCCCTCTGATAACAATAATTGGGCAATAATAGTGGCTGCCCAAAATGGACATTTAGAGATTTTCAAATTATTATTAGCCGACAAACGTGTTGATCCTTCTGATGAAAATAATCATGCGATTGGACGGGCTGCCCAAAATCACCGTTTAAAGATAGTTAAATTATTATTAGCCGACAAACGTGTTGATCCCTCTGATAGAAATAATAAGGCGATTTGTGTGGCTACCCAAAATGGACATTTAGAGATGGTTAAATTATTATTAGCCGACGAACGTGTTGATCCCTCCGCTAGAAATAATTATGCGATTGGAGTAGTAGCATGTAATGGTCATTTAGAGATGGCTAAATTATTATTATCCGACAAACGCGTTGATCCCTCTGATAATAAAAATTACGCGATTTGTGTGGCTGCCAAAAACGGACACTTAGAGATTGTCGAATTATTATTAGCAGACAAACGTGTTGATCCCTCCGATAATCAGAATGGTGCGATTGGCGTGGCTGCCAGAAATGGACATTTTGAGATTGTCAAATTATTATTAGCAGACAAACGTGTTGATCCCCAGGCTGATGAAAAATTATGTAATTCTGAGGAAGACCGAAAAAGAGGAAGAAAAAGAAAAAGAAAGCCTAAAGATGATAAAATTATTACTGACAATAGCGCTACGCCATTGAATGGACAATCAAAAATGGACACGCGAGATTGACAACTAACACAATACTTCTTATAGCACGATAAATCTTTCGGATTTTGGCTTCAGCACCCGTGGGAGCTGGGGCTTAAAATAGAGCACGGCATAGCGAAGAGATAGTAAAAAACTTAAACTTATATAAAAAATGATTTTAATTTATCCCAAATTCGTGTTTCGACACAAACTTGGACTGATGGCTTCTCAATGCGATGCACCATTTAATCATTTCTTGAAATTGCCTGATGAATTGTTACTATATATCACTCGTTTTATGACAGTTAAGAACTTGGTATTATTTACTGAAACTTGTCATTATTTTCATAATTTAATCACTGCCAAAGAATGGCTTGAATACTACAAATCGAAAGGATACAGACTGATGAGAATTTTGTCGGAAACATGCAAAACAGGTCATATTAAATTATGTAAGTATTTAATAATAGAAAAACATCTTTATCCATCAATATTTTTTACTCCATTTAGACAGGCAATTGAAAACGGGCGTTTAGAAATCCTTAAATTATTATTGGCAGACAAAATAGTTGACCCTTCTGATGATAATAACTATCTGATTCAATTGGCAACAGAGAATGGACGCTTAGAAATGGTCAAATTTCTATTATCCGACCAACGAGTTTCCCCGTCTGAAAATGATAATCAGATAATTAGATTGGCAGCGGAAAAAGGATACGCAGGAATTGTTAAATTATTATTAGCCGATAAACGAGTTGATCCAACAGCTAATAATAATTATGCGATTATATGGGCGACAAGGTATGGACGTTTGAAAGTTGTCAAATTATTATTAGATGACAAACGAGTTGATCCGGCAGATAGTAACAATTATGCTATTACATGGGCGGCAAAGTATGGACGTTTAGAAATAGTCAAATTATTATTAGATGACAAACGTGCTGACCCGTCGGGTCAACATAATCACGCAATCCAATTGGCATCTGGAAGTGGATATTTAGAAATGGTTAAACTGTTATTAACTGACAAACGTACTGATCCATCCGACGGATACAATGAATCAATCGCCATGGCGTCTTTCGGTGGACATTTAGATGTGGTCAAATTATTACTGACGGATGAACGAGTTGACCCGTCAGATTGCGATAATTATATAATTACAATGGCAACGGAAAGCGGACACCCAGAGGTTATTAAATTATTATTGAATGATAAACGTGTCGACCCATCAGTTGATAATAATAAAGCAATTGGATTGGCTGCGGCGGGAGGATATTTAGAGGTGGTAAAATTGTTTTTGGCAGACAAACGTGTCGACCCGTCAGATGTTAATAATTATGCAATTCGGAGGGCGGCGGAAAAAAGACATTTTGAGATAGTTAAATTATTATTGGAAGATAAACGGGTTGACCCCTCAGCTAATAATAATTATGCAATTAAGAGGGCAATGAAAAATAAACATTTAGAAATGATTAAATTATTATTGGCAGATAAACGGGTTGACCCATCTACTAATAATAATATAGTAATTATATATGCGGCGGAGAATGGGCATTTGGAAATGGTCAAATCGTTATTGGAAGATAAACGGGTTGACCCAGCGGCCAGTGGTAATTGTTCAATTATAAGAGCCACTCAAAATGGACATTTAGAAATAGTTAAACTACTATTGTCTGATCAACGAGTTGACCCATCGGATACATTTAATTGTGCAATTAAGTGGGCTTCAGGTAGGGGATATTTGGAGATTTTTAAATTATTATTGAGTGACAAACGGGTTGACCCATCAGCCGAGAATAATAGACCGATTCGAAATGCATCTGAAAATGGGTATCTGGAAATTGCCAAATTATTATTAGACGATAAGCGAGTTGATCCGTCTGACGAAAATAATTATGCAATCAGGTTTGCAGCGGCGGGTGGATATATGGAAATTGTAAAATTGTTGTTGGTCGACAAACGAGTTGACCCTTCATTTTATGGTAATGAAGCAATCAAACGAGCGACCAGATGTGGACATTTAGAAATGGTCGAACTATTATTGACTGACAAACGTGTCGACCCTTCATATTATGGTAATAAATTAATTGGACTAGCAGCTAAAAATGGGCACTTAGAAATTGTCAAATTATTATTGTTAGACAAACGGGTTGACCCGTCGGATAATTATAATTATCCAATTATATCAGCAGTTAAAAATGGGCATTTAAAGGTAGTTAAATTATTATTGACTGATGAACGGGTTGACCCGTCAGTTTTTGATAAACATTATGCAATTATATTGGCAGCCGAAAAGGGACATTTAGAAATTGTTAAATTGTTATTAACTGATGAACGGGTTGACCCAACATTTGGTTGCAATTATGCAATTGGATTGGCATCTAAATATGGGCACGTGAAGATTGTCAAATTATTGTTAGATGACAAGCGCGCTAACCCGTCAGATATTAATAATCAGGCGATTTGGTGGGCATCCAAAAATGGAAATTTAGAAATAGTCAAATTATTGCTGGCTGACAAACGAGTTGACCCCTCAGATAATAATAATTACGCAATTCGTTTGTCCTTCAAAAACGGTCATTCAAAAATTGTCCAACTGCTATTAGCCGACAAACGTGTGGACCCTTTGGCTATTCATTTCGAGATGTCGAGCGTGGATATTGAGTGGGATATTGAGTGGGATGATCAATTTACAATTATTGAAACTCCTATCTAAAAAACTAATTTTAATATGTTTTAAATTTGTGTAAATACACAAACTTGAACTGATGGCTTCCCAACGTGAAGTGCTACTTAACGTTTCCGATGGTAGCTCCTCGAATTCCGAGAACATGACATCACAAAACGGACGATGTTTCATACTAGAAACTTTGCCCGACGAGCTGTTATTATATATTACTTGTTTTATGACAGTTAAGAACTTGATATTATTTACTGAAACTTGTCATTATTTTCGCGACATGATATCTGGAAAAGAATGGTTTGAATATTACAAATCAAAGGGGTACAATCTGGAACATATTTTATTAGAGTCCTGCAAGACTGGTAATATTAAACTATATAAATATTTAGTAGATGAAAAGCATACAAATACATCAGTTAACGAGAATATGGCGATTAGACTAGCATCTAAAAATGGACATTTAGAAATAGTTAAATTATTATTGGCTGACAAACGAGTTGACCCGTTATTATATGGTTTTGATAAGTATAGTCCAATTTCTAAGGCTGCAGAATATGGACATTTAGAGATTGTTAAATTATTTTTAGCTGACAAACGTATCGACCCGTCAATTGAAGATAATTATACAATTCAATCGGCGGCCAGTAGAGGTCATTTAGAGATAGTTGAATTATTATTGACTGACAAACGAGTCGACCCAGCAGATCAAGATGATCGCGCGATTCAATTAGCATCTGAGTATGGACACCCAAAGGTTGTTAAATTGTTGCTAGCTGACAAACGTGTCAATCCTTCAGTCAATAGGAATTATGCTATTAATTCAGCGGCCGATGGAGGATATCTCGAGATCGTCAAATTATTATTAGCTGATAAACGTGTTAATCCGTCGGAAGATCATAATTATGCAATTAGCACGGCATTATATGAAAAACATGTAGAGATTGCTAAATTACTATTAGCTGACAAACGAGTTGATCCATCAGATAATCATAATGATAATGCAATTTGTTTGGCAGCCCACGATGGCGATTTGGAAATAATTAAATTATTATTAGCAGATAAACGTGTTGACCCATCCGATGATAATAATAAAGCAATTCAATCGGCGGCATCAAATGGACATTTAGAGATTGTCAAATTATTATTAGCTGACGAACGTGTTGATCCCACAGATAATAAAAATTGGGTAATTATTACATCGGCCGCCGAAGGATATTTTGAGATTGTTAAATTATTGCTAGCCGATAAACGAATTAATCCATCATCTCATGATAATCTTGCAATTCGACTTTCAGCCCAAAATGGATATTCTGAGATCGTCGAATTGTTATTATCTGATGAACGTGTCAACCCTTCTGATTACAATAATGAGGCAATTAAACTTTCAGCAGAAAACGGACATACAGGGATTGTTAAATTATTGTTAACAGACAAACGAGTCGATCCATCATCCTTGTGTAATGATGCAATTTGCATGGCGGCCGAAAATGGACACATCGGAGTTATTAAATTATTGTTAGCCGACAGACGTGTTGACCCATCAGCCGATAATAATGATTCAATTTGTGTGGAGTCTGAAAATGGACACATTGGGGTTATTAAATTATTATTAGCCGATAAACGAGTTGATCCCTCCGCTAAGAATAATCTTACAATTAGAAATGCAGCAACAAATGGACATATAGAGATCGTCAAATTATTATTATCCGACAAACATGTTGACCCGTCGGATTTTAACAACGATGCAATTCAAGGGGCATCAGAAAATGGACATTTAGAAATAATCAAATTATTGTTGTCTGACAAACGAGTTGACCCATCCAAAAGTAATAATTATGCAATTACTAGGGCGTCCGAGAACGGACATTTAGAGGTAGTCAAATTATTGTTAGACGATAAAAGAGTTGACCCATCAGATGATAATAATTATGCAATTGTATGTGCAGCGGTATATCAATACGTTGAGATAGTTAAATTATTATTAGCCGACAAACGAGTTGACCCGTCAGATGATAATAATATTGCGATCAAGTCGGTCTCCGAATTTGGCAATGTAGAGATTGTTAAATTATTATTAGCAGATGAACGTGTTGACCCATCAGTTGATAATAATCATTCAATTAAGTGGGCTGCCAAAAACGGACATTTAGAGATTGTCGAATTATTATTAACTGATAAACGAGTTAGTTCATTGGTTGATAGTGATAGTTCACTTAGATTGGCAATATCTAATCTGAGACTTCTTGTAAAAACTTAAACTCTTATCTCAAAAAACTAATTTTTTATTTATACCAAATTTGTGTAAATCACAAACTTGGACTGATGGCTTCCCAACGTGAAGAACCACTTGACTTTTTTTTACCATCGGCAGGGTGTAACGAAGTTATATCCGACAACGGACGATGTTTCTTGCTGGAAACATTACCTGACGAATTGTTATTATATATCGCTCATTTTATGACAGTTAAGAACTTGGTGTTATTTACTGAAACTTGCCTCTATATTCACAACATAATATCTGAGAAAGAATGGCTTGAATACTACAAATCAAAAGGGTACAATCTGGAACAAATTTTAGTAGAGACATGCAAAACAGGCCATATTAAATTATACAAGTATTTAATAAATGATAAATATATTGATCCCTCAATACTTTATAATCGTCCTATTAAATATGCGATTATAAATGGACGCTTGAAAATTTTTAAATTATTATTAGCCGACAAACGTGTTGACCCATATGATAATAACAATCCTATTGAACTAGCGACAAGGTACGGCTGTTTAGAAATGACCAAATTGTTAATAGCTGACGAGCATTTTGATCCAACTGTAGACGATAATGAAGCGATCAAATTAGCATCTGAAAGGGGGGATTTAGAAATGGTCAAATTGTTATTAACTAACGAACGTGTTGACCCATCTGCTGAACATAACGATTCAATTGCGAGGGCGGCTGACTGTGGAAATTTGGAGATTGTCAAAGTATTGCTGGCTGATGAACGCGTTGACCCGTCGGATAGAGATAATTATATAATTACACTATCAAAAACCTTGGATGGACATGAGGAGATTGTTAAATTATTACTGTCTGATAAACGTGTCGACCCGTCCGTTAATAATAATGAAATGATTGGGTGGGCGTCAGGAAAGGGGCATGTAGAGATTATAAAATTATTGTTGACCGACAAACGTGTCGATCCTTCGGATAATACTAATCATGCAATCTTGATAGCATCTAAAAATGGACATTTAGAGGCAGTAAAATTATTATTGACCGACAAACGCACAGACCCATCAGATAATAATAATAATGCAATTAACGTATCGGCCTATTTTGGATATGTAGAGATTGTTAAATTATTGTTAACTGACCGGCGTGTTAATTCGTCACCCCATGTTATTTGTATAACTAGTCAATTTGCTGTACACGGACACCGAAAAATAGTCAAATTATTAACTGAACGTGTTAATTTTAAGGATTGTGACGGTTGTATGGGTATGTTTATGAGTAGGAAGGTATGGCCATCTGCCGATAAATTATTATCGACTGGTAACAATTTCGAGATTCGATTGGCGATCTATTTTGGACATATAAATGTCACCAGATTTGGAAGCATCACCGAAGATGATGATATATCTGAAATTAATGATAATGTTGTTGAATGGGCAGACAATAATGGACACTCAAGTATTATCGAATTATTGTCTGCTAAAAGAGTTGGCGCATTGTCCAATAATCTTGTTATCAAATTGGCCGACCATTTTGGACATTCGAAGATCATTAAATTATTATTGGGCGAACACGCTGATCTGTATAAAGTCCCTCAAAAACGTAAAAGACCCGACGAAAAACACAATTACTAAAACTCTTATCCAAAAAAACTAATTTTTTATTTATACCAAATTTGTGTAAATCACAAACTTGGACTGATGGCTTCCGATACCAAATTACCTGATGAATTGTTATCATATGTCTCTAATTTTATGACAACTAATAATTCGGCATTATTTACTGAAACTTGTCATTATTTTCATGATTTAATCACTACCAAAGAATGGCTTGAATACGACAAATTGAATGGATACAGTCTGATGCGGGTTTTATCAGAAACATGCGAAACGGAAAATATTAAATTATCATCGGATTTCAACATGGCACCAAGCTCGGACGATTCACCAAATAGAGGTATAAATGTGCTATGGTGGGCCTGTTACTTAGCTTACCATAAGCAACCCACCCTGCTTCAGAAAATTATGGCGTTGTTGACTGATGACCAATTTAACCAATTGGATTTCGACATGGCTCCAAGCTCGAACAATTTAATAAATAGAGGCATAAGTGTTCTGTGGTGGGCCTGTTACTTAGCTAGCATGGAAAAATCTACCCTGCTTCGGAAAATCATCGCGTTACCTAGCGACAAATTTAATCAATTGGATTTCAACATGGCTCCGAACGCGGAAAATTCACCAGATAGAGGTAAAAGTGTGCTGTGGTGGACATGTGTCTTAGCTGGCAGGGAACGACCCACCCTGCTTCAGAAAATCATGAAGTTGCCTGATGCCAAATTTAATCGATTGGATTTCAATATGGCTTCGAGCGCTGACAATTCAAAAAATAGAGGCGCAAGCATACTATGGTGGGCTTGTAAGTCAACTACCAGTGAGCAATATGCACTGCTTCAGAAAATCATGGCGTTACCTAAGAACAAATTTAATCAATTGGATTTCAATATGGCTCCAAGTGCGGACAATTGTTCACATAGAGGTGAAAGTGTCCTGTGGTGGGCCTGTTTCTTAGCTTTTAGTAAACAACCTACCATGCTTCTGAAAATCATGACGATACCTAAGGACAAATTTAATCAATTGAATTTCAATATGGCTCCAAGCGAGGACAATTGTCCACATAGAGGTGAAAGTGTATTATGGCTCGCTTGTAACTTATATTACCGTAAGCAACCTACCCTGCTTCAGAAAATTATGGAGTTACATAAGAACCAATTTAATCAATTGGATTTCAATATGGGTCCAAAAGCGAACAATGCTTCAGAAAGAGGCCTAAGTGTGCTATGGTTCTCCTGTTACTTAGCTAACAAGGAACAACCCATACTGCTTCGGAAAATCATGGCGTTGCCTAAGGACCAATTTAATCAATTGGATTTCAACAAAGCACCAAGTGCTGTCAATTCTCCAGTTAGAGGTGAAAGTGTGCTGTGGTTTGCCTGTCACTTAGTCTTCGATAAGAAACAACCCACTCTGCTTCTAAAAATAATGGCGTTACCTAAAGACAAATTTAATCAATTGGATTTCAACGCGGTATCAAGCTCGACCAATTCTCGACATAGAGGTAAAAGTGCGCTGTGGTGGGCTTGTCACTTAGCTGTTAATAAACAACCCGCCTTGCTTCTGAAAATCATGGCGTTACCTAATGACCAATTTAATCGATTGGATTTCGACAAGGCACCAAGCGCAGACAATTCTCCAGATAGAGGCAAAAGCGTGCTGTGGCTCGCC
>SDBT01017289.1_pt1 | contig 11396 bp, 10 predicted proteins | sample 2277101 | NCBI WGS metagenome assembly SDBT01 (sample SAMN10404973, study PRJNA504765) | marine sediment metagenome | isolation source: marine sediment core GS10_PC15, 103 cmbsf | place: Arctic Ocean: Southern Knipovich Ridge | collected 2010 | reverse complement strand
AGGACTCGAAGAGCTCGGTGCCGCACCCGGCACAGCGGTACACGCCAGAGGCCTTTTCGTCCCAGTAGATACCCGTAAACGGCTGCTCGGTGCCGCCCTCGCGGAGTACGTGGAACCGATCCGGCACCAGCCGGTCGCGCCATTCGGATTCGGTTGTTGGAAGATCGCTCATGATTCCTCTGTTGTGTGAGTCGAACCCTATATCGGAGGTACACCCAATGGGATCTGTCGCCATCGTCGGAGACGGACCAGGCGGTTTGAGCGCTGCTCTGTTCATCGCCAAGAACGGCCACAGTGTCGTCGTCTACGGAGACGACAAGACGGCGATTCACTTCGCACTCCTAAACAACTACCTCGGCATTACCGCGGTTCCCGGCCCCGACTTTCAGGCTGGTGCCCGCTCTCAGGTACAGGCCGCAGGAGCCGATCTCACGGCTGCCCGGGTTACATCCATCGAGGTGACAGACGAGGGGTTTGCGCTCAAACTGGAAGATGGCTCGGGCGCGCGCTTTGACTACGTGATCCTGTCGGAGGGCCGATCCCCCGTTCTGGCTCGCGCTCTGGGCCTGGCCGAAGCACCAGACGGGAGCATCGCAGTCGACGCAGACTTCCGCTCGTCGTTGCCGGGTGTATACGTCGTCGGGCGGTCAATCCGCCCCAAACGGAGCCAGGCGATCATCTCCGCCGGCGCCGGTGCCACAGCTGCGATCGACATCCTCTCCGAGCTGGCCGGCGAGGACTTCCAGGACTGGGACTCACCACCGAAGGATGGATGATCGACCCGCCGGACATCCCTCAATGAGGACTCGACGGTTGTGCTGGTCCCTGATCCCCGGGTCGAGGGTGCTCAACCCGCGAGCATCAGGCTTGCAACTTCAGCGATTCCATCAGCGACTCGGTGGCACCCGCAACGGCCGCGACTGCCTCGTCGAAGACGACTTGGTTTAGCTTCGACGGTCGCCGAAAACCCGACACCTTACGGACATATTGAAGGGCCGCCGCTTCCATTCCGGCGCGATCATGAATCTGAGCGCCGTCGCGCAGTCGAACAATGCTTCTACACATGTCAGGACCCTAGGCGGGCTCATCAGGGCCCGACACCCGCCCTCCGGTGCGCCAGTACACGCCATCGGCCCGGGTCAGGAGCCCTTCGTCGACCAGGCAGCGGCGCAGCGTGGCGTAATCGGGATAGACCATCTGCAGTGAGAAGTTGACCTCGCGCTCTTGATAACGAACCCGGCCCAGGAGTCGCTTCGAGCGATTCGACGGCAGACTCGTCAGGCCCCGACCGGAGAAGAATCTTCCGAGCACGACCGCCTCCTCCTTTAGAACCCGACACCCGACACCCGAGTCGGGCACGGGTACCACCCGAGAACTTCGGGCATCGGGGATCGGGCAGCACCTCTCGCAAACACCACCCGCCTATCTCACCCAACAGCTTCGCCGCAATCTGATCGTCGCCATGAACCCGTCGGCGAAGAGTATGCCGAACTGGCGCACCACCTTCGGTTCGGACATGCCAAGGTCCTGGCCGATGGCCGCGGTGTCTACCGACCCCCGGGCAGCACTCCCCAGCAGCGCGAGTCGCAGCGGATCCAGAGCTATGCCGAGGAGCCTGGGACCGTTATCACAGGTTCATAGCCCGCCCACCGCAGTAGCCCCGGTGCGCCTCGAATCGGCCACCTCGTACAGGCCGGCGTCCGGGTCGTACATCGCCAGGCCCACGCCTCCGAAGTACATCGACAGATCCGGGAACCGGCGCAGTCGGAAGTCCTCGAACGGCTCGATGTGGATGCCCGGTTCGTAGGCGATCGTCGGTTCTCCGTTGAACACTTCAACATGGAGGCGGGGATGCTGGACCGCCTCGCTGACCGACATCTCGAGCGAGATGAAGTTCGTCAACACCTGTGCGAGTGCTGTGGTGATTCGACTGGCCCCGGGACTGCCGACGGCCAGCACCGCACCGTTCGGACCACCGGCGATGGTCGGCGCCATGTTCGACGCCAGTCGATCTCCCGGAGCAAACCGCTCCATGCCATCAGGGAAGAGCTCGACTTCGCCGAGCGAATTGTTTAGCCACAACCCGGTGCCGGGAATCATCACCCCGGATCCGTAGCCGGCCGATGTTGTGATCGAGCACGCCAGCCCGCCAGTGTCCACGGCCGAGACATGGATCGTAGATGGTGAGGACATCAGGCTGCGATGATCCCCAACGCGAGCCCTCTCCAAGAGATCTGCCACGGCTCTGTCCACGTCCGATGCGCCGTCCAACGAGGTGGCCCGGTACGCCAACACCGACCGCTGAACCTCGGCGAGGGCTCTGGCTCCCGCCTCAGACCACTCGACGAAGCCACCCGGGTGAGCCAGGAGCAGCATTGACGCCAGGACGGCCCCGCCGATCGCAGGTGCCGGGTTGGTGACGATTCGCCAACCGTTGAGGTCGATCGCGATCGGCTCGCGCTCGACCGCCTCATACGATTCGAGATCCTGCGCGGTGATGTGGCCCTCCCACTCCCGCATCGCGTCGACAAGCCGCTGCCCAATCGAACCGGTGTAGAACGAACCGGGCCCCTCGGCGGCGATGGTGCGCAGACTGTCGGCAAGTCCATCGATCAGAACCGTATCCCCTTCGGCCATGCGCGACCCGTCCGGGTGATGAATCGCCGAGAAGCTGTCCGGATATCTGTCGTAGATCGCATCGTGGGCGTAGGAGAGGTAGGCCTCGCTCACACCGCTGAAAGGGAAGCCGGCCGCGGCCAGCGAGATTGCCGGCTCCATGATCGTGTGCCAGCCGACCGCCCCAAAGCGGCCGGCGGCCTTCCCCAATCCGGACCAGACTCCGGGGACGGCGACGGAGCAAGGGCCCACCAGGGTGTCCATGCCTCCTCCATACTCCATCCGCACCCGGTCGCCGAACGAACTCGGCGTTTGGGATGCTCCGAGGCCGGGCATCACCGCGTTCGCATCGATGACCACCGGATCACCGGTCTCGGGCCACACCGTGATGAAGCACCCGGCGCCCGGACCGATGATTCCCGGATCAGAGACCATTCCCGTGACCGTGGCCGCGATGGCGGCATCCACCGCGTTACCTCCGGCGTCGGCGACCGCAGCCCCCGCGGTCGCACCGGGCTGCGATGCTGCGGAAATTGCTACACGTCGCACGGCTGCGAGGTTAGAGGCCTCCGACGACCCAATACGGCTCTCTCCGGTCAGGCACCGATGTCGCCTCGGGGACAGATCTGATCGGCCACGACCTCCAATCTGCTCCTGCGGCCCTCCGACTCACTCCAGAACCGGCGTTGGACCGATCCGGCGACCCAGAGTCGGGTCCCCGGCTGAGGATCCGCATCGAGTAGCCCATCGGGCGGCTCCCACAAGGTGACCGGGACCACATCGACGCGGCGCGTCGGCTCCTCGGACCTGACTGTGATCAGGTAGCGCACCAGACGGGCCCCGGACTCGAACTGGCGAATCTCGGGGGGAGCGGCGAGTCGGCCGGCCAAGACGACAAGATTCAGGTCCATACGACATTCCTTTCAGGATGCCGCGACGCCAAGCTACGACCGGGGTGTGACAGATGGCGCAGTCGTCCGGGGAGCACCGCCGCAGCAGCAGCGTCACGATCCGGCCGAGCGGGTCGGGACCGGGGTGGCGCCCCGCTAGCGTTCTCACCAATGCCTGCAGTGTCGGTTACCGATCTCGGTCACGATCTCTACCTGATCGATGCCTACATGCACGACGAGGCCGAGCGCCTCGCCTGCTACCTGTTCGACACACCGAACCGTGTGCTCATCGAGTGCGGGCCATCCCGGTCGATCGGGCACCTCTACGAGGCTCTGGATCAGATTGGGGTAGACGACCTCGCCGTCATGGCGGTCACCCACGTCCACCTGGATCATGCCGGCGGCGCCGGCCAATTCGCACAGCGCTTTCCCAACGCCGCGATCGGTGTGCACTCTGCCGGAGCCCGCCACTTGATGTCTCCCGAACGATTGTGGGAATCGGCCACCCGCATCTACTCCCCGCAGGGCATGCTCGACCTGTGGGGACCGATGGAGCCGCTCGCCGAAGACCGCCTCCTCGTACTCGACGAAGGCCACACGATCCCCCTCGGAAACGGCAGGGCCGTCGAGGTCATGTACACGCCCGGTCACGCCAAGCACCACATTGTCTTCTTCGAGCAGACGACCGGCGCCTGCTTCGTCGGAGACGCCGTCGGGATAGCGTTTCCGCACGGGCACATGGTTCAACCGAACACTCCACCCCCGGACTTCGACCCCGAACTGATCACGGAACAACTCCACCGCATGGCATCACTGCAGCCGGCATTTCTGGGATTTGCCCACTTCGGTGCCGATCCGAGACCGCAACAAACGCTCGCTCTCGCCGAAGAACGACTCTGGCAATGGGTGGAGTGGGTGGAAGACGTATCCGACGAGGACGATCCGGTGGCCGCGATGCGAAGTTGGGTTCTCGACGGGTACCGAGCCGATGGTTACGACGAGGACCTCATCGAACGCTACGACCGAAATAGCTTCTGGCCGATGCAGCTAGCGGGGATCCAGCGGTGGTTGTCGCGGAGATAGAGCATGCAGCGTGCAGCCTGCAGGCAGAACAACAGACAATTCCGATCTTTGATCTCGACCGCAGTCGAATGCACTCCCGACAGCCGCGTCGGTCACATGGGAGCGAGACGCCGCTTCAGTCTGACTGGAGACTGGAGACTGGAGACTTCCGCTAATCGTTACGGAGCTCTCGACTCAACTCGTCAAGACCCGGAAACGCGGTATCCGCCTGTTCTATCGCTTCGTAGATCTGACGAGCAGTCACCTTGTCGCCGAGCCGCCGGGCGGCGCGCGATGCGACGTACCAAACCCGAAGCTCGCTCTCCTCAGGGTTGGCAGACATTCTCTTGGGATCCGTGACCTCCCAGGCCCGTCTGGCGTCACCGGAATCCAGCAGGAATGACCCGAACACCACCCTGGCCTCATCGCGAGTCGAGCGCATACCACCACGCATCCCGTTGAAGGCCTTCCACACCGACTCGATGTCCTCACCGCGGTCGAGTGCCCTGAGTACATCCATCTCCACCGGCATGTGTGTGTCCTCGCCGGTGAAGCGACGGAAGGTGCGCAACTCCCGCAATGCCAGATCCCACCTGCCGAGCCTGTAAGCCGACAGTGCCAGGATCTCCCGAATCGTTGCGTCCCGCGGCGAGAGCTCTTTCGCTTGTTGCGCCTCGTGAAGGGCCTTCCCGTGCTTGCCGGTCGAGAAGTAGGTCGCAGCCGCCAGCAGATGCTCGGTGGCAGCCGCGATCTTGGCCTTGGGAGTCACCCGAGCGAGCTGCTCACTGACCCAGTTGGGGAGTTGTCCGCCATCCGGGGACCACGGCTTGCGCGGGCGCGGCGTTGCTTCAGCGGTGGCTTGCCGCCGCTCGGTGCGATCCGAGCCGCGGCCGCCCGACCCGCGCGAACCTGATCGGTCGCGTTGCCGGCCCCGTTGGCCGCCGCCGCCAGACGAGCGGCGGCGCGCAGATTTCCCGTTGGATTGCGGCATAGGCCGATGGTACCTCCAACTACCTGCGACCAAGATTCCGGTCCACGGCTCCGACGATCAGTCCCGCGGCGACTTGCGCGATCACGAACCACACACCCGATGCCGAAGCACTTCCCCTGCTCGATGGCCCATGCGAAGGGGCCGCCCTTACGGACGGCCCCTTCATCTAAAACTCCGGCGGCGACTTACTCTCCCGGGAGCCTACGCCCCAAGTACCATCAGCGCTGGCGGGCTTAACTTCCGTGTTCGGAATGGGAACGGGTGGTTCCCCGCCGCTATCACCACCGGAAACCGGTGTGTGCTCAGCACCCTGAGCACTCCATAGCGAGCACAAGACATCAAAGATTCGACTCAAGCCCTCGACCGATTAGTACCGGTCGGCTGAACGCATTGCTGCGCTTACACCTCCGGCCTATCAACCTGGTGTTCTGCCAGGGGTCTTACCCGATTAAATCGGTGGGAGGTCTCATCTCGAGGCCGGCTTCGCACTTAGATGCCTTCAGCGCTTATCCGTTCCGTACGTAGCTAACCAGCCGTGCCTTTGGCAAGACAACTGGCACACCAGAGGTACGTCCATCCCGGTCCTCTCGTACTAGGGACAGCTCCTCTCAAACCTCCTGCGCCTGCGACGGATAGGGACCGAACTGTCTCACGACGTTCTAAACCCAGCTCGCGTGCCGCTTTAACGGGCGAACAGCCCGACCCTTGGGACCTGCTCCAGCCCCAGGATGCGACGAGCCGACATCGAGGTGCCAACCCTTGCCGTCGATATGGACTCTTGGGCAAGATTAGCCTGTTATCCCCGGGGTACCTTTTAGCCGATGAGCCATGGCGCTTCCACATGCCGCCATGGGATCACTAGGCCCTGCTTTCGCATCTGCTCGACTTGTAGGTCTCGCAGTCAAGCTCCCTTGTGCCCTTACACTCAACGTCCGATTGCCAACCGGACTGAGGGAACCTTTGGGCGCCTCCGTTACTCTTTAGGAGGCCACCACCCCAGTGAAACTGCCCGCCAGACACTGTTCCTGATCCGGATAACGGACCGAGGTTAGAAGGCCAATGTGATAAGGGTGGTATTTCAAGTGTGGCTCCACGAAAGCTAGCGCCTCCGCTTCAAAGCCTCCCACCTATCCTACACATAACACATCAAACTCCAATGTCAAGCTGCAGTAAAGGTCCCGGGGTCTTTCCGTCCTGTCGCAGGTAGTGAGCATCTTTACTCACACTGCAATTTCGCCGAGTCCGTGGTTGAGACAGTGCCCAAGTCGTTACGCCATTCGTGCAGGTCGGAACTTACCCGACAAGGAATTTCGCTACCTTAGGACGGTTATAGTTACCGCCGCCGTTTACCGGGGCTTAGATTCAAAGCTTCGCGCCGAAGCGCTAACCTCTCCTCTTAACCTTCCGGCACCGGGCAGGCGTCACAGCGTATACGTCGTCTTACGACTTAGCACGCTGCTGTGTTTTTAGTAAACAGTCGCTTGGGCCTAGTCACTGCGGCCCCCTCGGGCTCGAGGACGCGAAGTCCTTTTACCCTACTGGGGCGCCCCTTATCCCTAAGTTACGGGGCCAATTTGCCGAGTTCCTTAACCACGGTTCTCTCGCTCGCCTTAGTATTCTCTACTTGTCCACCTGTGTCGGTTTGGGGTACGGGTACCCCGCACACTCGCTAGAGGTTTTTCTCGGTGGCATGGCTTAGACAGCTTCCCCTAATAGCGGGTCGGTGTCGCGTCTCAGGCTTAATGAGGTCCGGATTTGCCTGGACCTCGCCCTACTCGCTTACCCCGGGACAACCAACGCCCGGGTCTGTTTAGCCTTCCACGTCACCCCATCGCTGGCCTAATACCAGTTGGGTCGGTAGGCCCCGAAGGGCTTTCCTTAGCAAACTAGATTCAGCCTTGGCGCGTGCGTGGTAGTACTGGAATATCAACCAGTTATCCATCGATTACGCCTCGCGGCCTCACCTTAGGTCCCGACTAACCCTGGGCGGACGAACCTTCCCCAGGAACCCTTGGACATTCGGCGGAGGAGATTCTCACTCCTCTTTCGCTACTCATGCCAACATTCTCACTCCAGTGGCCTCCACGGCTGGCTTACGCCGCCGCTTCGCTGGCCACTCGACGCTCCCCTACCGATCCCATCGCCTGGACCCGGCTCCCGAAGGAGACGGGCCGAGCAAAGATGGAATCTCGCAGCTTCGGCACAGGACTTGAGCCCCGTTACATTTTCCGCGCAGAATCACTCGACCAGTGAGCTGTTACGCACTCTTTAAAGGATGGCTGCTTCTAAGCCAACCTACTGGCTGTTTGGGCGACTCCACATCGTTCCCCACTTAGTCCTGATTTAGGGGCCTTAGCTGGCGATCTGGGCTGTTTCCCTTTCGACCAATGAAGCTCATCCCTCATGGTCTGACTGCCGCACTGTGGCACCGTGGTATTCGGAGTTTGACTGGGGTCGGTAAGCTTGTTGGCCCCCTAACCCAATCAGTGCTCTACCTCCACGGTGGAACATGCGACGCTAGCCCTAAAGCTATTTCGGGGAGAACCAGCTATCGCCGAGTTTGCTTGGCCTTTCACCCCTATCCACAGGTCATCCCCCAAGTTTTCAACCTTGGTGGGTTCGGGCCTCCACGAGGTCTTACCCTCGATTCACCCTGCCCATGGATAGATCACTCGGCTTCGGGTCTAGAGCACGCGACTGAACGCCCTGTTCAGACTCGCTTTCGCTGCGGCTACGGCTCACGCCTTAACCTTGCCACGTACTGCTAACTCGTTGGCTCATTCTTCAAAAGGCAGGCCGTCAGATCACCGAAGTGATCCTCCGACTGCTTGTAGGTCCATGGTTTCAGGTTCTATTTCACTCCCCTCACCGGGGTGCTTTTCACCTTTCCCTCACGGTACTAGTTCACTATCGGTCGCTGGGTAGTACTTAGCCTTACGAGGTGGTCCTCGCAGATTCACACGGGATTTCACGGGCCCCGTGCTACTTGGGAACTCCACCAGGAGCTCAGAGTGTTTTCGCCTACAGGGCTGTTACCTCCTACGGCCTGCCTTTCCAGGCATGTTCGGCTAACACCTGAGTTTGTAACTCCTTGACGGCTTCGACGCACCGTCAGGTGGGTCCCACAACCCCAGCACGGCAACGGCGTCGACCTATGACACCGTGCTGGTTTGGGCTCTTCCCGTTTCGCTCGCCGCTACTCAGGGAGTCGCTGTTGCTTTACTTTCCTCGGGGTACTGAGATGTTTCAATTCCCCCGGTTGCCTCTCCTGGCCCTATGTGTTCAGACCAGTGTGGCTGGGCATTACCCCAGCCGGGTTTCCCCATTCGGACATCCCCGGATCAACGCCTGCTTGACGGCTTCCCGAGGCTTTTCGCAGTCTGCCACGTCCTTCATCGGCTCCCAGCGCCAAGGCATTCACCAAAGACCCTTTGTAGCTTGAATCGTATTGAATCCAAGACGCTTGTGCTCGCTATGCAGTTCTCAAGGTGCCTGAGTGATTCGGAGCTCGAAAGCCCCGACTCCCTCACTACTGAACAGTGCGCCGACGTCGCATCCTTCGGAGACACATCCATCCGTAAAGATGGTTGCACCACGTCGAGATCCGACGCCAAGTCAGTCATTGACTAGAAGTTCGAGACGCTATTTCCATGGAAGGGGCTCCTAAGAACATCTTCCGCAGAAGGCCTCGTGTGAACTCCTTAGAAAGGAGGTGATCCAGCCGCACGTTCCCGTACGGCTACCTTGTTACGACTTCATCCCAATCGCTGACCCCACCTTCGGCAGCTCCCTCCTTGCGGTTGGGCCACTGACTTCGGGTGTTGCCAACTTTCGTGATGTGACGGGCGGTGTGTACAAAGCCCGAGAACGTATTCACCGCGACATAGCTGATTCGCGATTACTAGCGACTCCGACTTCACGGAGTCGAGTTGCAGACTCCGATCCGAACTGAGACAGGCTTTAAAGGATTCGCTCACCCTCGCGGGATCGCTGCCCGTTGTACCTGCCATTGTAGCATGCGTGCAGCCCTGGACATAAGGGGCATGATGACTTGACGTCGTCCCCGCCTTCCTCCGAGTTGTCCCCGGCAGTCTCCCATGAGTCCCCGGCATTATCCGCTGGCAACATAGAATAGGGGTTGCGCTCGTTGCGGGACTTAACCCAACATCTCACGACACGAGCTGACGACAGCCATGCACCACCTGTAATGGACGCTTACGCACACCCTATCTCTAGGGTTTTTCCCATTATGTCAAGTCCAGGTAAGGTTCTTCGGGTACCATCGAATTAAGCCGCATGCTCCGCCGCTTGTGCGGGCTCCCGTCAATTCCTTTGAGTTTTAGCCTTGCGACCGTACTCCCCAGGCGGGGAACTTAATGCGTTAGCTTCGGCACGGCAGATGTCAATGAATCCGCCACACCTAGTTCCCAACGTTTACGGCTAGGACTACCAGGGTATCTAATCCTGTTCGCTCCCCTAGCTTTCGCTCCTCAGCGTCGGTGTCGGCCCAGAGAGCCGCCTTCGCTACTGGTGTTCCTCCCGATATCTGCGCATTTCACCGCTACACCGGGAATTCCACTCTCCTCTACCGAACCCTAGCCACAGCAGTTTCGACCGGCGTCCTGAGGTTGAGCCTCAGGTTTTCACGACCGACTTGCTGAGCCGCCTACGAGCTCTTTACGCCCAATAAATCCGGACAACGCTCGCCCCCTACGTATTACCGCGGCTGCTGGCACGTAGTTGGCCGGGGCTTCTTCTGGAGGTACCGTCACTTTCGCTTCGTCCCTCCTGAAAGGGGTTTACAACCCGAAGGCATTCATCCCCCACGCGGCGTCGCTGCATCAGGCTTTCGCCCATTGTGCAAAATTCCCTGCTGCTGCCTCCCGTAGGAGTCTGGGCCGTGTCTCAGTCCCAGTGTGGCTGATCGTCCTCTCAGACCAGCTACCCGTCATTGCCTTGGTGAGCCGTTACCTCACCAACTAGCTGATAGGGCGCGAGACCATCCCGGAGCAGCGGACCATTTCCTCAATCGATCATGCGATCAAAAGAGGGTATCCGGTATTAATCCAGGTTTCCCTGGGCTATCCCGGTCTCCGGGGCAGGTTTCTCACGTGTTACTCACCCGTTCGCCACTAAGAAATCCACAGTGGTTACCCATAGTGGGTTCTTCGTTCGACTTGCATGCATTAAGCACGCCGCCAGCGTTCGTCCTGAGCCAGGATCAAACTCTCCAACGAAAGATCACGACCCGAAGGCCGAAATCGATCAATAGGTTGTCGAGTTTGGTTACAGGTGGTTGGCCAAAACCGCCCACCTGCTTCCGACATCAGCGCGTTGTCTGATGTAATTGTTTACTCGAGTACAGGCCAACCAGGACGCGACGAGAAAACCCATCTTGCCCTGGTGGCAAAACTGACTTGTGTGGCACACTGTTCAGTTGTCAAGGAGCCGAGACACTCCACTCCCAGACCGCGTAGAACCGCACGCCTGGAGAGCGAGAGGCAACTGTACACCCGGCCGTTTCCTCCGTCAAGACGGCAGAACCGCTCCGCCGGCCGCCCCCCGACGGCCCACTGCGGAACCGGCTTCGGTGGTCGCCCGGTGCTCTCGAAACCGGGAACACCCGTCCCGGTTTCCGGCCACTTGTCGCTGACCGCCGACCTCGGAAACGTGACTGGGTGACCATCACCGCAACATCGCCAGAGATCGAACGGCGTGGTCGCTACGCTGCGCGCCGTGACACATCCGCTCGACCTCCTGAGAGAACGCGGCTTCATCCAGGACATCACGGATGAGTCGGCATTGCGGGAATTGCTCGAATCAGGACGGGTCACCTT
>SDBT01017288.1_pt1 | contig 11396 bp, 17 predicted proteins | sample 2277101 | NCBI WGS metagenome assembly SDBT01 (sample SAMN10404973, study PRJNA504765) | marine sediment metagenome | isolation source: marine sediment core GS10_PC15, 103 cmbsf | place: Arctic Ocean: Southern Knipovich Ridge | collected 2010 | reverse complement strand
GTTCTTTTGGGCCGCCTTTAAACTCCGTTATCCACCCGCCCACCAATTCAAGAAATTTGTTGATGACCACCCCAACAGATACGAAAATCGTCAGGAACCCCATCAGGTCGCTATTCGCTATTTGCATCTGTGACCTTCTTGTCTTCCCGTAAGTTTGACTGTATCCCCTGAAGCTGACGCCGCGCTTCCTTGATACGTCGTTCGACTTCATCGAGTTCACTTGGAGCGAGCGCAAACATCGCAGTTCGAGTTTCTCGCTGGCTATCGAGATACGTCAACGACCAAATGAATCCGCCAACGAGACGAGATTCGGCTCCTGAAGCTGGCAGAAACGCTGGGCAGATATTCGAATCTAGATACGTCGAGCCGATCGAAAATGCGACCCAAGCCTTTGCTGCCTCCTCCTCCTTGTCGGTGTATTGAAAAAGCTCCATGTAACGTTGCTCGTCGCCGGTCAGCGACACGTCGCTCAGGACGTTTCTGATTTCTTCAACAACTTCGGTCGGCGATGCACTTTTCTCCATGGCGGTCGATCGCACATACCCCATAACCCTGGCCGCCTTTCGCAAATCTCGATAATCGAGGTCGTAGCGATCAGCAATTGCCCTTATTGATTCCTCAGGTATGAGTATTCTGTGCATATATTCTTTGTTGTGCTCGAGAACGGCGACGAGAACATCAACTTCTGTTTTCGCGAAAACCCGCAGATCATTGAGGAATGCCTCGTTTTCCCTTAAATCTTCTGAGATTACTTGGCCAAGTGACTTACCCATCCGATTGTCTACCTTCCTTCGACCGGCGAACTGATATCAGGCTGCTCTTGACTCTCTCTCTGACATGGTAGCAGCAAACGGCTGACATGGTAGCACCAAACGGCCTGACCGCCATTTAGCCTCAGAGTCGGCATGGATAACATACAGACACGTCTCAGTTGTTCCCCTGCAAGACATTTGCACATGGCACCTCGGAGCGTACCAAGCTGAGCTAACTCGGTTTTGTTTATTCTCAGCTGTACAGTGCGTTTCCGAGCTTTTCCGTCGCATCCTGCTGCATCGTCGGTAGCACGTGCGAATAGGTGTCGAGGGTGATAACGACAGACGCGTGTCCGAGCCGCTCGCTCGCCACCTTCGGGTTAACGCCGGCGGCCAGCATGAGGGTCGCGCACGTGTGCCGAAGATCGTAGAGGGTCACCCGAGACTTGTACGTCGGCTTCTTGCGCGGAGGTTTCGGCGGGATCTCCTCAGCCAGTCCGGCGGCCTTCGCCACGCCCACGAGATCACGCTTAGCCACGTTGGAAATGTCTAGCGGCTCCCCGGTCAATGTCGTAAACACGAAACCGTCGGCGGGGTTGCCCTCGCCTTTCCAAACGCTCCCGGCTTCCATTCGTTCCTCAGCCTGAGCTCGTTTCCAGTCTTGGAGCGCCTCCACGGTTTGCGGAGGTAGCGGAATCGAGCGCTTCCCGCGGGCCGTCTTCGGTTCCCTTAGCCGCCAGCCTTCCTTGTCGCGCACTAGCGCGTGACGGACCCTCACCATGCCCGTCTTGAGGTCAACGTCAGGCCAACGAAGCCCAAATATCTCTGACGGCCTCATGCCAGTCGTCAACGCAAGCTCGAAGAACGCCCCGAGCCTGTACACCGGCTTCCCCTTTTCATCCCGAACCCGTGCCACCTCGAGAAATAACTTCGCCTGTGGCTGATCCAGCGGATGCATTTCGCGAACCGGCTTCCGCTTTGGCAGCTCTAGGCCCGCGGCAGGATTCGCAGACAGCATGCGCCACTTGACCGCCTGGGAGAGGGCGTTGTGCAGGATCGAGTGGGCGTACCGCACTGTTCGCGCCGAAAGCCCTCGCTCAAGGAGCTTCCGGTAAACACGCTGAATCGCGATCGGTTGAAGGTCGCAAAGCTTGCGCCTGCCCAGATCCGGCTCGAGATACTCAGCAATTACTCGACCGTAGCTCTCGGCCGTATTCTCCCGCAGGGACGCCCGAGCCTCTTCGAGCCATTGTCTGAGGTAAACCGCCGTCGTCAGCTCAGAGGGTTTGATCACGCCACCGGCTCGTTTTTCTTCAATTCTCTCCTCGAGATACGTCTTCGCGTCTCGCTCAAGCTTGAACGTTCTTCGCAAATACTCCGTCTGCCCCTTTTCGTTCTTGCCAGTCGGGACCTGCACCATCCAACTCACGGTTTTGACGGTTTTCCCAGTCCGCTTGCTGGTCCGTTTACCCTCGCGTTTTCTGATCAGTGATGGCATTGTCGGCCCCCTTTTCCTCTCTATACTCAAAGATATATCCGGTAACTCAAGGTGTCAATAGGGGGACAGAGTATTTTTACATATTGATTTACAATCACTTATACTATGACCTAGTGAATACTATTCTCTTGCACACAAGACGAAAACGGCGAAAAAGGGCCTGGCAGAACCCATCTCAGGCCCCGCCAGTCCCCGCCGGAGGTGAAAGGCCACCCTTAGCCTATTATTCGCCAACCGGCCGCCGCAGCGGGAACAGGATCTCGGTCGCAATGTGCGTGAACATCCACGCGATGTCCGGGTCGGTCGCGGCCCGAGCCCGGGCGGCAGCCTGCCCCACCCAGGCGCGGGGGACGCCGTTGGTACGGAACCAGTCGGCGCCGCTTGCCGTGTCGCGGCGCACGTGCTCGCGACCGTAACTGGCCGACCGCGCAAGCCACCCAAGCCGCACCGCGGTCTGTTGGCGCTGTTGGTCGTCGATCGCGATCAGCGCCCTTCTTGCGCGTGTCAAATTCCTACGATCCATATTCACCTCCCATCGGCCACCGAAGTAGTCGTCCGTCTGAGCCCTCGAATCCGTCGAGCCGACGATTCAGCTCCTCGACCGTCTGGGCAAGCTCGACCGTCTCCATCGCCCTGAGCAGCACACTTGCCCCATAAATTGCCGATCGCAACCGTACCGTAGCGTCAGCGGGCAAGGCCGGGTCTCGTAGCTCGACCATCACTTCGACGAGGTACGCGACGAGGCCTCCATACGGCGAGGCTTCCCCAATACGTTCAAGGCGCCGTCGCCAGCTCGAGCGGCCACCCCGACGGGACATCTCAACGTGCTCCTCTCGGCAGGCGGGGTCGTGCATTCTGCAGAAGTCGGAATTCCTCAAGGGCCGAGCCATGCACGATCCGCCGTCCGCCCGCACGCCCTCGCAGCGGCGGCCACCCGGGGGGGACACTGGTGAACCGGTCCGCTTTGAACCGCTCACTTCAGCCCTATCCGCTCGCGGTTCTCACGCGAGAGCCTGGACGGTGACATCGGTGGCGAGGGCTCAGGGAGCGCGCCTCGAATCGCCTCGGACCGGCGCTGCCGCGCCAGCCGTGCGACGGGGTCTTCGGATTGACCGCTGACGCTGGATCGGTAAATCGAGTCAGCCTCGAGCGATCCGTCCTGGACGTCCTGGAGCGCCTCTCGCGACTCAAGCTCGGCGGCCGGCAACGGAACCTCCTCGCCCACCTCCATGATCGCCGCAGCGTCACCGAGGCCGATTTCGCCGACCCCGAGTCGACGACGCACCTCGCTGAGAATCAAGGCTGCCAACACCGTGTTGTCGGTTCGGCCGGCCTCGATCACGCCCTGATACAGGTCAGTCGAGGTCAGGCCGCGGAGCAGGCTCGCCCGGCCAGCGACGTCTGCTGGCTTCGCCTCGAGCATCCCTCGAATCCGGATCGCGTCGTTGCCGTAGTGGGTGGCCAGCAACTTCTGAGCAAGGGCACCGCGGTCGAGCAGTTCGTTCCACGCCGCCGTGAAGTTATCCACGAATTCCTGCCGCAGCTCCGCACTTCTGCGACTTTTGGCGGTGTCGGTCAAATCCTTGCTGGACCTGACCCGGTCAACCTGGTCGTCAAGCGCCTGGGCCGCGCCTCGAAGCTCCCCGAGAGTTTTGCCTTGGATGGCGGCCAACGCCTTCGCTGTCGATGAGCTTTTCGGAAGCTCCGTCAATGGGTCTAAAATTCGATCGATCATCTACTTTTCCTTTCATCATCGGGCCGCAGCCCGCAGGGTTTTCGGCATGGGGCAGCCGGGCTTGGTTTTGGTGTGCCATTCCTCGAATGAGAGCCGGTCGATGAGCGGCCCCTTGGCGCAATCTTCCAAGAACACGCTGAAGGCGATTTTGTCTCCCCACCGGCGCACGTCCTCGGGGTCCGGCCAGACGTCGGCATCGTCCGGGGTGTCGTCCGGGGTTGGGTCAGACTCGGTTGAAGCCTCTGATCCCAAACACAAGTCCCCCTTGAGGGGGGTTTGGGGGGAGTCAGCAGTTGTCAGAGCAGTTATCAGAGCAGTTTGGGTCCGGGTCTCGGACGGGTTACGGTCCAGCACCTGAACGGCTTCATCTCCGGATTCTGGACGGGTCTGAGATCTGGACGGGTCCGGGAATTGGACGGGTCCAGAATCTGGAGGGTCCTTCAGCTTTTCCAGATGGAGCCGATAGTGATTGACAGGCCGACGATGGCGATTCAGTCGGACGGTCGACGTTGCCAACCCCCGAGCCCGAAGCTTCCGCAACCGGCTGAAGACCGTAGCCCGGCTAACCCCGAGCAGCCGGGCAAGGGTCGACACCGCCGGATTGCAGAGGCCAGTATCGTTGTTCCGCACGAGCACGAAGACGGCGAGCACATTTCGCAAATGTTCCTCGAGTTCGTGTTCTGTACTCCAGATGGCCCTGAGGTCATCCAGGGGCCGGTAGGGCGGTCCGGTGGACGCAGGCATGGCGCACCTCAGCCGGCGCCATCAGCCGCAGCAGTAGAATCGTTCGGGTTTTTCTTCCAGCCGCCCTCGAAGCCGCCGCCGCCTTGGTCGAGCCACTCCCGAAGCCGTGCACGATGCACGTACAGCCTGCGGCCGAGCTGGACCACGAGTCCCGGCGGAAAAACGTTTCCATCGCGCAGCTTGTAGAATCTCGGTGGAGTCAGCAGGCCAGAGGTTGCGCCCTCAAGCTCTCGCACTTCAAGATATTCGTTACTCATCGAAGCCTCCAGATCCGGTGACGGCTGAGGTTCTCCCCGCTGCCGGTAAGGCTTCTCGCCTGAGTGAGTAATTTTTGTCTTGGATTGCCAGCGGCTTCTCGCCGCAGTGATCTTCTCGATCGCGTAGGTCGAGTGTACAGGAACCTCAATCGGTGTCAAACAGGCGTCGGACGTTTCGATGAGCACTCAGCAATCGCCACAGGCCAGGTTGGACAGCACTACACCTGTGGGGTTTGCTCTTAGTGATTAGAAGCGTCGTTGGGCGTGGGCGTGGCGTCAGGCGATGGGGTAGGCGACTTCCTGAATCGGGCACCTAACAGGCCGTCAAAACTCTCAGGCATTCTCTCTTGTGAAAGTTCAAGAACTGACCGCCATGTTACGAACGTGAGCGTGTCGGGATCGAACCGTTTCAGCAAGACTCCACGCTCAAAGGTCCGCAACACGGCCACAGGAATAACGCCTTCATCCGAATCAGCCAAACGCATTTGATGAGTTGGGCGGTCACGAAGCTGCACATCAATTTTGGCGTCCATCCAGCCGCCCGATCCTGTCACCAAGACAAAAAGGGGAATCAAGTAAGCCAACCAGCGCTGCCAAGGCGGATGTCTCTGCTGGATTCTCGGGTGCGACAGGATCCAGGCCGCAATTGCAGACCACGCGATAAACAGTGCAAAGGGTACACCTGGGAAAAACGGGTCCCCGATCAAGACGTACCCTATTATCACTAGCACGCCTACTCCAAGGAACACCAAATACGGAGATGCCCGAAAAATTCGTGTGAGTTTTGGGTTGGGCGAGGAACCGATTATCTCATCCTCGGTCAGGCCGCCCTCGATTCGCCGCGTCACCATTTCCCAGACAACGAATGAGAGAATTCCCAATAGAAAGGGTGGAAGCCATAACAGCCCACTTCGAACATGATCGGCTATTGAAGTTGGCATGACATCGAAGCCTGCCCCAATTGTGTTGAAATACATCAAATCGTAGACAACAGAACCAGAAAAGGCTGCCGCAACAGCACCGGTCAGAATGGTCGGAAGAAACGATATCCAAGTTGGTGGAGTTGATTTTGAATCTTCCACCTACCTAGATTAGGCAGAATCCTCGTCTTCGGCAACACTGTCGGGCCTGTTCTTCCAAAGGTGACGAATCTCAGGGTGTCAAATGGGTGTCAAAGGCACTGAAAACGGCGGCACAGAGCTTCCGTCGTTTTCAGCTAAATCTTTTATTTTCAATGGAGCCAACGGTCAGATTCGAACTGACGACCTAGTGATTACGAATCAAGTTGAGTCGATATGCTCAGGTGATTATGAGTGTTGACAAGTGTTACCCACATGCGCTATACACTGTATATGAGTGTTCCCAAGTGTTTATGTCGATGTGGGACTAGTACCACGCCAGAGGGCAGGTTTCAGAGCTCTGTGGGCCGACGGTGGGCCTAATCGTGGCGAAACGAAAACCGTTCAAGTTGACGAAGACCTCGGTGGCAAAGCTGACGACTACCAAACCCGGTGGGGAACGATTCTCCGATTCCGTGCTCCCGGGCTTTGGCGTCCGCGTCCATCCGACCGGCCGCGCTGTGTACTTCATCCGTTTCGGCCCCCGTGACCACCGGCAAATCATGAACCTTGGAACGGTGGACGAGATCACGCCAGAGGACGCCCGGGAAGAGGGCCGTGAGGTCCTCAAGGCATACCGCAAGGGTGAGGACCCCAGGGTCGAGCAAGAGGCCGCGTTGACCACGTTTGCCGGCTGGGTGGACCATTATCTCGCCGGGGTCCGCGACAGGAAGAAAGACCCGCGCCCCGACCTACGCTATCTTGGAATCGCGAAGGCCCGGTGGAAGCACCACACGCTGAAACAAGTCACCCGAACAGAGATCAAATCGGCGTTGAAGGCCGTACTAGTGGCCGGGCAGCGCCGGCACCAGGACCGGCTTACCAAGGCCCGTGGGGAGGACCACGCGGCGAGGGTGAAACGGCTCGAGGCGATCAATCGCCCAGGGTACACACAGGCGAATAGGTGGTTGGCCTCGATCCGCGCCTGCCTCGCCGAGGCTCTACTTGACGGGAAGATTACGACCAACCCGGCGTTGACGGTGCCACTTTACCGGGAAAATCCCCCCCGGAACAAGGTGTTGAAGGACGCCGCGATGAAGCGATTTATCGACGCCATCAACGCGGAACCCGACCCGTTCATCAGGGCGGCGTTCAAGCTCTTGGTGGAGACCGGCGCCCGAACTTCTGAGGTTCTGCGAGCGAGGTGGGTTGACTTCGATCTGGACAGCGCGACGTGGATCATTCCATCGACCAAGGCCGGGGACCCGCAGCCGGTGGCGCTGGCGGCGCAAACCGTGGGTATGCTCAGAAGACTCCCCCACCCGGGTCCGTATGTGATCCCTGGCCGCGCTGACGACAAACCCCGTACTGACCTCAAGCGACCGTGGGAGAGGATTAGAACGGCGGCCAGGCTCCCCGCCGACGTCCACATCCACGACCTTAGAAGGACGTTCGGGTTGAAGGTGGCAAAAGATGCCGGCCTGTGGGTGGCGTCAAAGGTGTTGCGGCACTCCGACGTCCGGGTAACTCAAAAGGTTTACGCCCCGTTGGGCGTGGATGACATCCGCGATGCGGTCGAACGTGCGCAGCGATCCACCGACAAAGTGGTGCCAATCAGAAAACGCGGCTGAGGCCGAATGACTTCCTCATTCCATTTTGGTGATTTACAACCCTCTTTGGTGTTTGTGCTTGATTCTGTGCTCTGAGGTGGGATTAATGGATATAGTAAAGAATGCGTCGAAAAATTTGACAAGGTGTCCTCTAGAGTGTACATTGGCTGTGGGATAGTTTGTCCCGCTTACACCCGCCCACCGAGGCGGGTTTTTCATATCAGTGAATAACTCAACGACCTCCACCAACCCGCATGTGCGCGGTCGGGAAAGGTTTCCCCCGCCGCCACTCATATCGAGATCCCCCTACCCGCCTTTGGCGGGTTTTTTTATGCCCGGACAACAGGGAGTCAGAGCATGGCACTAGAAAAAATCGACCACGTCGAGAAAACGCTGAACATCAGCAAAGACCACGCGCACAAGCTGGTGCGCGAGGGCGTCATCGCGCCGCCTGTCGTCGTCAGGGTCGGCGGCTCCGTTCGCATCAACGCTGCCGAGCTCGAGAAGTGGATCGCGGGCGGCGGCGCCGGCTACGACGACGAGACCCGGCAGCGATCAGCGGCATGAGGAAGAAGGTGGAATGTGCAAGAGATTGAACCCCTAGTGACATCAACCAAAACGGCGCGTGTGTTGGGGATCACCCCCGCCACGCTGAGGAAATGGAGATGGCGCGGGGTTGGGCCGGCGTTCATCAAACTCAGTGACGACCCGGGCGGTCGGGTCATGTACTCACCCGCTACAATCCGTGAGTGGATCGAGGCGCACACCGCGGGTGGTGCAACATGAACACCCGAAATGCCAAACCCGCCGGGAGGCAACCGGCGGGCGACGAATCTTGCGAGCACCAATCTCAACCCGACTATAGCACCTTCGACGATCTCGAGCGAACGTTTTACACCTACGTCTATCACGGTGGCCAGCTAGAGCTCGAGGACTGGTTCGAAGCAAAGACAAATTTCCTCCACGAGGAGCCACCACTCCGCGATGTCGAGCACATCGTGAGAACGCGCTACGCGGTCGAGATGTGCGGGGCGACACGATGATGGCCGCAAACCCAACCCTCGACGCGGCCCTCGAGTACGCCGAGAGGCTCAGCTGGCGAGTGTTCCCGCTCGCCGGCAAGGTTCCGCTCGAGGACTCCCACGGCGTCAACGACGCCTCGTCAAATCCCGACCAGGTCCGGGCGCTGTGGGGCCGCTTTCCCGGCAAGAACATCGGTGTTGCCGGTGGGCCCGGGTCTGGGGTGTGGTTTCTCGACGTGGACCCGCGCCACGGTGGCGGCGCCACGCTCGAGACGCTCACGGCGCAACACGGCGAGCTCCCCGACACCCCGCGACAGGACACTGGGGGCGGCGGCGAGCACTACGTGTTCGCATGGCCGGATGATGGCCGCGTGGTTCGGTCTCGAGGTGGGATTGCTCAGGGCATCGACACCCGCGGCGCCGGGGGATATGTGGTAGTCGCTCCATCGATCCACCCGGAGACCGGTCAGCCCTACGTCTGGGATGAGGACGATCACCCGCTCAAGATTTCCCCGGCGCAGGCGCCCGGGTGGCTACTCGACATGGTGACGGAAAACCCACAGCAGAAGACAGCAAAGACCGAGGACGAATGGGCCGGGTTCATGCGCGGGCGGGTGGCCGGCGAAGGCCGGCACGAGGCCCTGCTGACCATCGGAGGGCTGCTCTTCCGCCGGCTGCCGGCGACCGTGGCCTATGCCCTCGCCGTCGCCTGGAACGAGGCTCGCCTCTCTCCTCCCCTCGAACGACATGATCTCGACCGCGTGCTGACCTGGATCGCGAAAGCAGAGTTACACCGAATGAAGGCTTCCAATGAATGACCGACCGAAGGCCGTTGAAGACCTCGTGAAAGCACGATCACAAGTGGACGTCGCACCCGCTCCGAACACCGACCGGGCAAACGCCGAGCGTTTCATAGCGCAGCATGGCGACTCCGTGCGCTGTTGCGAGAACCTGGGCGGGTGGCATCTATGGGACGACCACCGATGGGCGCGAGACGAGCTTGTAGGGGTCGAGAAACTCGCGCAAGCGACCATCCGAAGCATCTACCAGGAAGCTGCGTTCGAGCAGGATGACACCCGGCGGCAGATGATCAGCCGGTGGGCAATCGCCAGCGAGCGCGGCGGCGGGGTTCAGCGGCTCTTGAGCTTTGCCCGTCCATATCTCGCCGAGCTCCCTTCAAGGTTCGACGCGGATTCCTGGCTGCTCAACTGCGAAAACGGGACGGTTGACCTCAGGACCGGGGCTCTTCGTCCGGCGAGCCGCGACGACTTCATCACCCGCCTGGCGCCGGTCAAGTTCGACCCCACAAGCACGGCTCCCCGATGGGCTGCGTTCCTCGAGCGCGTGGTGCCCGACCCGGCAACCCGCGCCTTTCTCGCGCGTGCGGTGGGCTACTCCCTCACCGGCAACGTGTCAGAGGAGATGCTGTTCTTCATATACGGTGCCGGCGCAAACGGGAAGAGCGTTTTCTTGAATGTGCTCAGCGCGATGCTGGGCCAAAAGAGGGCCGGCGGCTACGCGGACACCGCGGCCACAACATTGCTCGTACCGCCAGCCGGCAACCGTGACAGCGACCCGGCAGCGGTGGCCAAACTCAAGGGCGCTCGATTCGTCGTCACCATCGACCAACAGGAGGAGGCGCGAAGGCTGGCCGAGGCTCAGGTTAAGCAAGTGGTCTCAAGAGATGAGATCGCGGGACGCTTTCTTTACGCTCAGTGGTTCGAGTTCAGTCCGACGCATCACCTCTGGCTTGCCGCCAACCACAAACCGATCGTTCGCGGGATTGATGACGGGATCTGGCGCCGGCTGAAGCTCATCCCGTTCACGGTGACGATTCCCGAGGCCGAACGCGACCTCAACCTCGAGACAAAGCTCTGTGAGGAGCTGCCGGGAATCCTCCGCTGGGCCGTCGACGGCTGTGTCGAATGGCAGCGTAAAGGGCTCGAAACGCCGGCGTCTGTACGGGCGGCCGTTGACGAGTATCGGACCGATTCTGACGTTCTTGCGGAGTTTCTAGCGGAATATACGAGGTTCGAGCCGGGCGGATTCACGTCGGCAGCCGAAATCTACACTGCCTACCGTTCGTGGTGTACTGATGCCGGAATCAAGCGACCGGCGACCCGTAAATGGTTGTCTAACTCACTGAGAGAACGGGGTTTCGAGCGTCGTCAAGAAACCACCGGGAAGCGTCGATGGGGTTTCGATGACGTCATCTTGACGAACGGTACGAACGGTGGAACCCCTGTTTCCGTAAAGTCCCCACGTGAGAAATTTCAGGGGGAGAAAGGTGTAAACACCCCTTCCACCGTTCCCACCGTTCGTGATGCCCTTCCCAACGACCCCACCGAGACGAAGGCCAAGCCTAAGGACAAGGCCACGAAGACGGAAGGCGGCGCTCCGTGGGAGTCATGACCGTCTCGACGGTGAAGCGTGGCGAGGGGCGAGGGCAGAACATCATGCACATGGAACCCCTGGAACCTCTTCAAAAAACAGCTCCCCAGGACCGCTCTCCTCACCGCTGGACCGTTCCTCACCCTGTATTCTCAACGATAACGACGATTTGCGATAACAGAATAGTGATACATATGTTACTCGGAAGGAACGTCGTAACCTACCGAAACAAAGGTACTTATAATGAGACGGAAGGCTCCAGGTTTACCTAATGAATCTTATCGGACGTAAACTTTTACAAGGTATTGAGAATGACTGACTTAGGTCAC
>SDBT01017287.1_pt1 | contig 11397 bp, 8 predicted proteins | sample 2277101 | NCBI WGS metagenome assembly SDBT01 (sample SAMN10404973, study PRJNA504765) | marine sediment metagenome | isolation source: marine sediment core GS10_PC15, 103 cmbsf | place: Arctic Ocean: Southern Knipovich Ridge | collected 2010 | reverse complement strand
ATACTTAATCACTTCAGTAAGTCCCTTGCCTGGCCAGGAAGACCATGGTTCTATTGCAAGACTATAAGTATTGCCAAACCAGGGATAATTATTACTTCCACCATAAGATAACCAAAAATATAGATATTTGAAAATTGATTTACAGAAAACATAACCGATGCCTATTTCTTTACTGATATTTGTAATGGAAAACCAGTTTTCCAATAATTTATTGGCATATAGAAGGTCGGTTACCCCTGCGTCTTGATCAAGCACTTTTGATAGATTGACATTTTTTCCCTCCAAGCCTGGAAAATCTTCCAGCGTTCCGGTTGCATTGGGTTTTACAAGAGGATTTTCCGAAATTGACTCAATGCTTGAAGTGATCTCTTCTGCTTTAAAATTAATTAGACAACTATCCGACAAAAACGGTTCACCAAAGCAGGGATGATGACCCCACATAAAATCAAGATTTTCATTTCCTATATTAGATACGCTTTCATTAATAGAAATTGAAGTTTTATTTGATTCAATGGTTATTATTTTTTCAATATAGAGAGGCATTTTTTTTAGATATGTAAAGAATCTTATGGAGATCTTCTCAGGAGTATCCTCCAGGACATCATAATCCCAGGATAATTGAGGCGTTTCATCATGCAGATTGAAACTGGCACCTTTATAAATACAGCCATCCCCGCCATTGGGAATTATTTCCTGCCATCCTCCCAAATATCCTTCCAGAAAATTTTTTCTATCAAATTCTCCCTTTTTAAAATCTATAGGTGAGACCCACATAAAATCAATATCCTTCGGTTTGTATAAAAGTTCAATAATATCAGTACCTTTATCAACTAAAATTGATAATCTGAGAAGTTCGTTTTCCATTAACAATAATCTTAAGCCTTTGTAGACGAGGTCTACATTTATCCTGCACCCATGATTTCTTCTACTTTTAATCATTTAATTATCTACCGCCACTCTTTCTATGTCTTCATCATAAAATATATCTCCATCATCATGGCTATGAGTAGAAAATTCTGATAATACAGCACCCTGCGGCCCACTCTGGAACCAGTGCCATATACCTGGAGATAAAGTATATTGATCTCCTGGTTTTAAAACAATCTCATGAAAAACATCAAATTTTTCCGGATAATTTTTTGGTATAATAACTTTCCCATTACCGGTTTTTTTACCTTCCACACATAAATATACTTCTCCCCACCTGCATCTGAAAGTCTCTTCTTTACCGGGGCTATTCGATATATCAGGGTGTTTGTGTTGAGGACATATCTGAAAAGGGGTCATTGCAAGTTCCTTGGCACATACTTTATTGGTATTAATGTAGATTATTACTCCTAATCCTATATTAAAGAAATCTTCTAAACCAAAATCGGTGATCTCCATTTTTTTAAATTCCCCGGGTTTGATATAGATATTTGACTTTTTATAAATTTCAATTATCTTCCTTCTGGCATTTAATTCATTCTTCATTTCAATTTCTCCCGAATCATGTGAAATAAACATCAAGTTTTTGATTTTTTTTAGTTTGTGCAATTTTAATGGGATAATCCCTAAATTTATTTGCTATATAATAATAAGCAATTACATTATCAACAGCTCTTGCTGTCGCCTGAACAGTATGATTGGTGCATAGTATATGACCGCCGCCGGGAGAAAGAATAGAAATAGACTTCTTAACTTCATCCGCTACTTCTTTAAAGCTACCTCTTGACATGACTCTTCTTGTATCCACATTGCCCCAGAAGGTAAACCTGTTACCATACTTTTTCTTTATGCCTGCCACATCATTAACATCAGGTTGTAGCGGATTGATAATATCAATTCCAATATCCGCAAAATCATTCAATAGCCAGCCAATATCACCGTCACAGTGAAAGGCGATTTTAATATTTTTATTTATTTTTTTAACCTCATCAACCATAAAAGAATATCTTGGTTTCAAAAGTTCCCTGAATAATTTTGGGTTTATATAAGGACCTCTTTCGTTTGAAACATCATCGCCCCACCAGATAATATCTACACCCATTTCAACCAGTTTTTTTGATATCTTTAGAGAAAAATTCATAGTCTTATCCAACAATTCAACTGCAAAATCCCTGTTTAAGTATAAATCGGTCAGAAAATCTTCCAATCCCCTTAAATACCAGCTCCCTTCAAACATAGTACAGCCACACCCGCCTAAAATTGCATATTCTTTTCCTTCTTCTTCAATTAACTTCTTGTAAAGATCAAATTCCTTTTCGTATATTTTCAATGGGTCCTGCCAATTATACTTATCATAATCTTTTATATTTCTTAAAGGATGCTCAGCAAATTCACAGTAACTTCCGTATTTATGAGATTTTTTTCTCCACTTTATTCCCACTGGATCCATATAGAGATTATCGCCAATTTTTCTCTCTTCTTTGAAGATTGAGCTAAATCCATCACAGAATCCAATAGTTGTATAAAGCAGGTCATTGCCCATTGCTTTTGAAAAAGCGAATGGATCTTTGGATAAATCTATACCTAATGCAGCAATTAAAACTTCGGCTACTTCCGGAGCTAACCAACTGTCAATTGGGACCCGGTCAGGTTCTTTGTGATCAATTGTCGTTAATATTCTTTCTTTTGAGTTCATAAATTCCCCTAAAATTTCAATTTTTAAAAAATAATACTATTTAATATTTCCCATATTTTTTACATACTTCTACTAATTTAAATATATTTTCATGTGGAGTGTCCCTTCCACACTGATCACCGGTCGATAGAATATAACCTCCGCCAGTTTTTGCGTCTTCGATACATTTCCTCGCGGCAATCTCTACTGTCTTTACGTCTGACAGCATTATGGCTGAAGTAGATATATTTCCTTTTAATACTAATTTTTCCCCATACAATTTTTTAATTTCTTTAAGGTCGCAATCCCCCTGTGGCAAAGTCTCCAGGGGTTCTATTACATCAAGGTCTGTCTCTTCGGCACACATCTTGACAAGCTCTATTTCAAAACCGCAGCAATGCACATGACTGATCAAATTGTTTCTTTTACAAAGATTTGTTATTTCCTTTAACCCATCAAGGGAAAGATCCCTGGTAATCTTTGGCGACTGCCATGTCATTAAACCTGAGCCACCGGTGAGGATCTCATCACAACACCGGGCTTCGATGATTTTTTCCAAATATTTAATCGACCATTCTTCATGCATCTCTTTATATTTTGAAATAAGCTCTGGATAATCATAATAAAGCATGCCTAACACACCAAGTCCACCATCAACTATTCCATCAAGGTGTGCAAGGCTTGGCGGCAGTATTCCAATAGCTGTAACACCTTGATCTCCGACATATTCCCTCTCCTCCAAAACTGGCGAATAATCAATATCTTTTAAGTCAGGATAAAAATATTTTAAGAATTTAAAATCTCTTTTAAAATCTTTAATATATTTTCTAACCGGGAAGGGAGGATTACCGCTGGTATATAATGTCTGTGACCATAGGTCACCTTCGGGAGTAGTCATTATTGTCTCTACTGTTATCCGGTCCGGTTTCTTTTCAATTATTTTATGTTTATAGCTTACTTCTTCCTGCTTTATTTTCGGACTCATATACCAGCACCATGCCGGTATACCAAAATACTTGCAGGCATCGACATAGGCCTTAAAAAGGTTTTCATTATTATAAACATCGTAAAAAATATTATTTTCAGGATCGATATAAAATTCCCAGAAAGGTTTATTTTTCATCTTCAATGGAACCATAATCGATATATCCGGACAGCAAGGCACCTCATCGGCAATCTCATGACGTAAAGCCATAAGCATTCTTTCCCTTAATGTAACCATTTTTACCTTCCTTATTTATTCTTATATATTATACACATCGCATCTTCACCATCTAAATCAAATGACAGAATCCCATCATCAAATTTATACTTATGCGAATCAGCATCATATATATCAACTATATCAATACCACTACCAAACTCGTACGAGCTATGTTTCTTTTCTTTGGTATGATTAATAATTATCAGGCTCTTCAATTCTATATCCCGGGTATTCAGATTAATTATTAACAATCCATTGTTTTTCCGGGATATAAAGCCTTCATCATTTAATATTTTCAAAATTGTATTTTCTGTATCAGTATCTTCATACAAAATAGATTGGCAAAATGAGGTACCCATAAGATAAGTTTTACCTTCTTTGTAGTGATTCATTACTCCGACAATTTTATTCTCATATTCAAATATGGGTTGAGCTGTTGTAAGATCATAGCTCTCAAGATACATGGTCATCTTTAATTTGTCTGATTTAAAACGGCCTGATCCTTTTAAGATGATATCAGGTTTTTTTTCAAACTTTTTATAGGGTTTTGAAAAGAATTCAGGTGCCGTTACTTCCCGGTTAAAGTTATCAAAATATCTTAGATCATTTTGAGTTGCTCCAAAGATCTCATCAAGGCCAAAAGCCGGGACTTTTTCTTGAGAGATCCCGTATTCATCAAATATGCCAACGGCACAATCAGAAATAAGAATTCCTCCTTTTTCCACAAACTCTTTAAGCAGTTCTGCAATTTCATCATTTAAGACTAAAGGCAGTATCATGAATATTACTTTATATTCAGCTATTTTTTCTTTTAACATTTCTTCAACTAATATTTCAGGATATAGATTATTTTTCAATAGAAATCGATATATTCCTGTAAAAGAATTTACAGAAAAATCTTCATTACCTTCAGAAGCAAAATTTAGATAATAAGAATCCCGGTTTGCCAGAATTGCAATATCACTTTTTTCCGGTGTATATTCATTAAATAATAATGGATATTTATTTATAAAATTACATAGTTTTGATGCTTCATCACTTCTATCCGTAAAGCTACCATCTCTTTTTACAAGCCCAAATCCCGGAGCTTCCTGACCTATCATTTCTCCCCTATAATGCCAGTACATTATACCCTTTATTCCAAATGCCAGATCTATAAAATTCCACAATCTTAGATGATTTCTTTTGGGAGCCATACTTCTAAATAAACCACTTGGATAGCTGCTTGCCTGGCCACCCTGTAATTCAGTATTAATACAAGTTTTTCCTCTGGACATATTCCGTACTATGGCTATATTCATGCAGACGTCTAAAACGTCAAAAGTTTGCCAGATCGGAAACAATGACAAACCAAACATGTCCAATGATTCAGTCAGCTGATAATCGTCACACCCATATAATGAAAAACCTTCTGCGATACCATGTGAAACAGAATGACTCATTACAAACTTATTATCCGCTAAATTAGTTTTTAAACTTTGATAGCGCCAGTTCATTTTATCAGCTATTGACCAGGTCATAAATTTACGCCACTCAGTCATTTCTACATAATCCAATATCTTCCTCGGTGGTCTAATATCTCTAAAATTCCTGTATCTCTTTATCCACTTCTCATTTATATTTTCAATGGATTTGTATTTTTTTTCTAACCATTCCTGATAAGATCTAATAGTATTGTCACAATAACAGAATAAATAATCGCCAAGCCCCGCACTTCCGGTAGGATCTACTGGCTCTATATGGGGTTCGTTCCAGCAGTCAAATATTAGAACATTTTCATATCTTCCTAAAATTTTAGCACACTGGATTAAAAATTTTTGGGCCTCAAGCTTTGCTCCCGGATGATCAAAACATAGACCTGGCCACCCACCTGTAGGAGTATTTGAACGGGCCTGTAATTCTGTTTTTACATTTCTGCCGTCAACATAATATGAATCTGGATACTTTTCAGCTACCCAATAAGGTGCTTGCTCCAATCTTGTATTTATATCAACATATATTTCAAGATCCCGGGCTTTTTCAATGATCTCAATCAATTCTTCAAAATCATTCTTACCTTCTTCATGATTCATCCAATTCCACTCTGCAAATATCTTAATAATGTTAAAACCCAATTTCTTAATATTTTCAAGATCTCTCATTCTTTCTTTGCGGGGTAGATTGGGGGGTCTATAGAATTGTGTTTCATAAAAAAATAAATCCTTAAATAGTTTTCTTTCCATTCCTGCTCCTTGCGGGGATATTATATTAGAAATATAAATAATTTATTAAAATATTATTTTGGAATATGACCAAAATCTTCTGCTGCTTTGCGTACTGTTTCAAGATTTTCCAATGGCGTATCCGGAGCAACATTTGCTCCATCTCCCAGAGTAAAGCCAGTATATCCACCAAATGCTTCAAGACATTTTTTTGACTCTTTATATATCTGTTCCTTTTTACCTATCAGGAGAGTTGTGCAATTTAGATTCCCCCAAACTTTCATTTTGCCACCCATTTTCTCAGCCACAAACTCTGGCTCTACAGGGTGACCGAATAACCAGAATGATGTTATTTTTAAATCTTTTATAAAAGTATCAATCAGGTGAGCAGAATTGCCACAATTATGCATAGCTCTCCCATCTTTAATGCCGGCCCCTAGTATCCCAAATATCTCATTATCATAAGGAACACACAATTCCCTATACATTTCAGCTGACATAAGCTCTGCAAAATCATCTGCAAGTAAAAAAATAGAACCTGGTCTGGGATCTATTTTTCTTAAATATAATCCCCTATCTATTGTGGCTCTGGTTATCTTTTTTAGAAGCAAGTGACAGATTTCCGGAGAATCGATAGCCCACAATAAAAAATCCTCTTTAGTTAAATCCATAGCCGTCAGGATAGGCCCATCACCTCCTGAGCCAAGATTCCCGATTTCTATTTTACCGGGTTCACCATTAAATCTTACTTCATAATCTTTTAACAGTTCTTGCCATTCGAAAAAGTATTTTATCTTTTTTCCCCATAAGCCGTCTGTAGGTGAGGGAGTTCTTAGCTTTTCTATATCTTCTGGTTTAAGCGGCTTCCGAACCAATCTTACAGGTTGGTCATCATAAAATTTGACCTCTGCTCCAAATGCTTCTGCATCTAAAATATTTTCAAACCATGGACCCGGGATCGTAATAACACTACCCGTACACCTGTCATCCGGAATATTCTCTATGGCCCATACCTGATTTAATATCATATTGTGCAACATGCTTTTTGAGTCCGAATAAAACTCATCGTATCCGACTCCTCTGGCTTTTAAATAATATCTTTCAAAGGTGCCGAATAAAACAGGAGTGCGGTCAGTAGGTTTAAAATTAGAATTGTCTTCAATCCTTTTCTTATTTTTTTTCATCCTGTCTTCAGGATAATTGATATTTATTTTATATTTACCCATAACTTATGTCTCCTTTTGAGACTAGCCCTTGACTGCTCCTGCAGATAGCCCCGCAATAAACCACCTCTGGAAAATTATAAATATTATTAAAACCGGAATTATAGTTAAGGTTATGAAAGCTCCATAAACTCCATAATCTATTCCATATCTTGATTGACCAACTCTACTCAAAATCAATGGAATTGTTTGCATAGAGTCATCTCTAATAAAGACGAGAGCAAAAAGAAACTCATTCCATACTGCCATGAAAGAAAGTATTGTTAATGTAGCTAATGCAGGTCTTGATAATGGCAATACTATTTTCATAAAAACTTTAAAATCTGTTGCACCATCTATCTTTGCAGCTTCTTTTATTTCTATTGGTATTTTTTCAAAAAAACTTCGCAGTATTAGAACTCCCAGTGGAAATCCAAAAGCAATATACGGCAAGATCAAAGTAAAATAGGTACCCATCAGCTGCAAGTTTTTCATTAAGAAAAATAAGGGTATCAATAAGACTTGCGCTGGTATTAACATTCCCAGCAAAAAGAGGATGAACAAAGGCTCCTTAAACTTAAATGAATAATTGCTAAAGGCAAAAGCTACAAGGCTGGAAATTATAAGAATACCTATAATAGAAATACTTGTTACTAAAATACTATTACCAAACATCCTGATAAAACTCAACCCTCCCCAGGTATTTAACTCTAATATTGCATTAGGAAAATTGGTTAATGTAAATTTTGTGGGTAATATATCAAGCACTTCGTCAGGATATCTAAATGCTATGGATATTATCCACACCAGCGGTATCCCTACAATAACTAATATTAATGCTAATAAAGAATATTTAGAAAAACCTAAAAAAAACTTCTTAATCATTTTTAATCTATCCTTTTTTCAATTCTCATCCTTATTATTGAAAAAATCAGTACTATTATGGTCAATACCATTGCAATAATTGAAGCATAGCCCATTCTATTGGTCCCGGTTATTGAAAAACTTTGAAAATATATATATGAAGTCAATACCTCTGAGGTGTGCGCGGGACCACCACCGGTCATAATATAAATCATATCAAATACTTTAAATCCACCAATAATATTTAAAATGACTGCAAGTGAAATTACTTTATATAATTGCGGAATAACAATTTTAGTGATCGTTTGAATCCAATTGGCACCATCTATCTTTGCACTTTCTATTAACTCATTACTGATCCCCTGTAAGCCGGCATAATATAAAACCATATTATAGCCTGTAAATTGCCAGATAGTTACAAATATTACAACAAATATAGGAGTCACAAGATTGCTTAGCCATGAAAAGGGTTCATAGCCTGGAACAAAAACACTGATAACAGTATTAAGCAAGCCATCAGTGAAAAATATCCTTTTCCATACCAATCCTATAATTATAGGTGAAAGTATTGCCGGGAAAAAAATAATGGATCTCCATATGGCACCGCCTTTAAGTTTTCCGTAAAATATAAATATTGCAATAAGTAGGCCAAAGAGATTTTGAAAAAAAATAACACCAAAAACAAAAATAAAAGTATTTTTCAGTGATAATAGAAAGGTTGAGTCTTTTACTAATCTTATAATATTATCTATTCCAATAAACTTTTCGAAAGGATTCTGAGAATATCCGCTCCAATCAAAAAAACTTAATCCTGCTGAAAACATCACTGGATAAAGAATAAAGACAAGAAAAAATACTATCCCAAAACTTAGAAACAACATAATTTCGAAATATTTTTTTTTCTTCATAATTTTATCTATTACATTTACAATAATATTTTAGATTTTTATTATTCCCGGGAGGGTTAAAGCATAAACTTTAACCCTCCCGAATTTTAAATCAAAAGTTATCCTGACTTAAAACTATCCGTTCACTTCCTGTGAAACTGCTTCTATCTTTGCCAGTAAAGCATCGATATCTCCGCCGAGTAATGCTTCCTGAATAGAACTGATTACTACTGCGCTGATATCAGGATTGTCAACATATCTATACCTTATTTCTGTATTATTTTGATCCCATGTTTGCCTTTCAAACAATTTGGTAGCCCCTTCTTTCGACACCAGACCTCCTGGAGGAGTCCTCATTGAATCAAAAACTACTTCTTGTCCAAAAGCACTGTTCATCAATTTTAAAAACTCAATAGCAATTTCGATATTTTCCGAGTCTGGACTAATTGCTACTGTAATCGAGGCACCACCAGTATAAGCAGGCGTACCATCATCAGTCAGAGCCGGGAAAGGAATGTCCCAGATCTCATCATTTTCAAGTGCTTCAATTGGCAGAGCAGAAAGACCATATTGCCCAATAGGCCAAATCATAGCAGCTTCTTTATTGACAAACATTTCCATCCCTTCTACAAAGGGAGCTATCTCTAAAACATTTTTTGGGAGTATGCCAGCACTTGTCAGATCAGCCATTGTCTGAAGAGCTTGCTTAAATATTGGATCTTCCCAGGAAGCTTCACCTATATTTGCCCTATCAATAAGATCTCCTGATTTATCTGCAGACCTTACAAGAGAAGTAAACATATCAGTCAGGGCCCATAGATCAGCATATCCGGTAGCGATTGGAGTTATGCCCTCAGCCAAGAATACCTCAGATACTGCAATTAATTCAGTAATTGTAGTTGGCGGTGTCAGATTTCTCTCTTCGAACATCTCCTTCCAGTAATTAAGCGGCAGGTGATTTACATCCATGGGAACATAATAGATCTTATCACCAAGGTACATATCTTTTAATGCCAGAGCTGGTGCAATCCATTCTGACCATTCAGCATCTCCTGTTATCGCATCTGTAAGATCTAACATTGTACCGCCGTCAACCAGGTCAATCGAAGTTGGGCCAGGATGTACTTCGAAAATATCCGGAGCATCACCTGCAGCAAGTGCTGTTTTTAGAGCAGAATTGTAGTCGCCATATGTAAACTCTTTACGGTCGACTGCAAAACCTGGATGTGTTTTAGCAAATTCTGCAGCAAGTTCATCCCATAATTCTCCCAAACCTACACCACTTTGCCAATCCCATAAAGTAAGCGTTACAGGCTCAGCCACTTCTTCTTCTTCCACTACTTCATCAATTACCTCTTCACTTTCATCAGCTACTTCTTCTTGTGCCTCCTCAACTGTCTCTTCAACTGCTGTAGTTTTGCAGCCTATAAGAGAAAAAGTTCCTACAATTGAAATACTTAGTACTATTATTACAAATAATAATAATGTCTTCTTCAATTTAAACACCTTCTTTCAAAAATTAATAATTATACTTTCTATTAAAATAATTCTACAGAGACTTGCTTTGAAATCACATCATGATATTCATCTAAGCAACTCTCTTATTTTTCTCATTCTGCCTCCTTTCATTAATAATTTTACCTTTTACCAATCCACCTCCTTTCAGGTTCATAAACTTCATATGCTAAATAATCATTCTATTATGTCTACTTGAAACCTCGATAAGTCTCCCCTGATTCTATTGTAAGAAAACTCTATTGGTTGGTTTTTATTAACATAAGCTATGTTCTCAAAAGCTAATATCGGATAACCTTCTTTTATTTTAAACATTTTAGAATCATGGGCAGAAGCAATGCTTGCTTCCACGATTCTTGTAATTTTATTGATCTTCAGCCCAAACTCATGTTCCAGGACTTCATATAATGATCTATCAGTTATTACCTTTAAATCAATATTTAATATAAGTTTCCTGGGAATAAAACTATTACTATATTGATATGGTTCCTTATCTATCAATCTTAGTCTTTCAAAACTTAATACTTCTTCAGCAGGTTCTAAATTTAATTTACTTCTTACTTCCTCAGAGGGCTCCGAAATATTACTATTTAATATCTCATTTTCAATATCAAATCCCATTTCCGCAAGATCATTAAAAGTACCAATCATTTTATTCAGTATTCTTCCCTCTATTTTTTTACTCCTTATAATTGAGCCTTTACCTTTAACTTTTTTAATAAGACCTTTAAATTCCAGATTACTGAGGGCCTTTCTAATAGTTATTTTACTAACATTGAATTTTGAAGATAATTCTCTTTCAGAGGGCAGGAAATCATTTACTTTATACTGACCACTTTCTATAGATTCTTCCAGAATTTTTTCTATTTGGTAGTAATAAGGAATTGGAATTTCTTTTTTTAATTCCATAATCGTGAATATC
>SDBT01017286.1_pt1 | contig 11398 bp, 12 predicted proteins | sample 2277101 | NCBI WGS metagenome assembly SDBT01 (sample SAMN10404973, study PRJNA504765) | marine sediment metagenome | isolation source: marine sediment core GS10_PC15, 103 cmbsf | place: Arctic Ocean: Southern Knipovich Ridge | collected 2010 | reverse complement strand
GGGTTGTTGCGGTTGACGGCCGGGCTGGGCTTCGGCTCGGTCGGCTTCGGCGGCACGGGCTTGCCCTCTTCTCGCAGCCGTTTTGCCCGACCCTCCCATTGCTTGATCGCGTCGCGCATTGATTGTTCGGGGTCGTAGGCGGCGATTTGATCGTCCCAGGATTTCAGGAGTTCGGCCGCTTCGGGGATCTTGCGGAGCGTGTCGCGCGAGATCCATGTCTCGACGGTCGAGCCACCCCAGGAGGTGTCGACCAGTCCGATTGGAACGTTGGTGATCTGATGAATCCGCCGGCCGAAGACGTAGCCGACCGCCGAGAAGAGTTGCACCGAGTCGGGCGAACAGACCATCCAGTCGCCCTTGCGCTCGGTGACGTTACTCCACGAATTGTACTCATCGATTCGGGGGAAGTCGTCCAGCGGCACGGGACTCGCGCGGAGCGGGACGGTCATCAGCCGGATCTTGGGCAAATCGGCCGACAGGACCTCGAGGTCGCCGTCTCGGATGTTGCGGATCGCGGCTTCCATGTTGCTTTGCCCGCCGAGGACCCAAACGTCGCCGACCAGGATGTTTTTGTACGAGATCGCCTTGGTCTTTCCCGCGACGCGTAGTTCGCGAGGTTCCGCGTCGGCCGGCATGGGATCGAGCTTTAGGGCCCAATGTCCCTCGTCGTCGGCGATGGTGCTCTTGGTCTGGCCGGCGAAGGCGACGGTAATCCGCTCGCCCGACTTGGCCCAACCCCAGACTCGGACCGGCTTGTCGCGCTGTAGGACCATGTTATCGCCGAAGATGTTCGGCAATCGGACCTCGGCTTGGACTGGCGAATCGACCAAAAGCAGCAGAACGATCGCGAAAGGGAGCATTGGCAGTCGGCGATCAAGAAGCCGAAGGGGCGACATCATGGGGATTCTCCTGGTGTTGGGGCGCGAAACCGGCGCAGTCATCGCCCCTAGGCTCAAACGCGTGAAACTACTTCCACTTGCACTTACGTTCTTCCAGCCGGTGCTGGCCGTGGCAGTTCGTGCAGACCTTCTCTTTGGACTCGCCGGCGATATGTTCGTCGCACACGCCATGACACTTCGCACAGCCGATATCGGCCTCGGCATGGGTCACGGCGAGGTCCTCGTCCTGGAAGAGCGATCCGGCACCGAACGGCTTGATGCCGAAGGCCCCGACGTCGCACTTCTTCAATGCTGCTCCCTTGCGGCCATGTTTCGACGAATCGGCGAACGTGTTGCCGGTGGTCTCATCGAACTTCCACCATCCGGCCAAGGCCGGGTCGGTGTCGAGGCTCGACGGTTTGTCTTGGGCCGAAGCGATGCTCGCCAGTCCGAACGATAAGACGAGGGACAATAGGACAATCGGCCTGAGGCGCATGGTAACCCTCGGATATCTCGCATTTCTCCCAACAGATCGGCCGGCGGCGTCGCTGGCCCCCGACCCTAACAGTCTACCAAATCGGCCGGTTGGCTACAATTCTCCGGTAGACCTGGACAATCCGATCAGGTTAGAATAGCAACTCGACTGTTTTGGTCCTGGGCTCTGTCAGAAGAGTCGTGATAATCTGTAGCTACCGTCGCCAGACGGTGGTAGACGGCGGTCTTCCGCGAGGGATTGGCCCCCGTTTTCTGACAAAGCTCCAGGGCATGACCCCGAAGGCCACCCCCCTAAAGTGCGGCCCCTATGGAAGATCTTCTGTTCGGCCATGGCGCGTATGTCGCGTATTTGGCCATCACACTATTTATGATGTCAACCGGCGCCGGCTTTCCGCTGCCCGAGGAGGTGTTCATCATCGCGGCTGGAGTCGCCAGCAGCGTTCCGCACACTCCCGGTGGCGAGCCGTTGCTAGTTTGGCAATTGGCCTTGGCCTCGCTGCTGGTGGGGGCGCTGGCCGGCGATTGTATTATGTATTGGGTCGGTTATCATTTCGGACGAAGCGTGGTGAGGGAACATCGCTATTGGGCCCACTTCGTCACGCCGGCGCGCGAGGCCGCCATGGAACGGACCATCCACAAGCACGGCCTGAAGGTGTTGTTCGTTGCCCGATTTCTCGTTGGTCTCCGCTCGCCGGTCTATTTGACCACGGGCATCCTTCGGGTTCCCTTCCGCCGGTTTTTCCTGTTCGATCTGTTTTGTGCGACGATCGTGATCGGAACGTTCTTCACGCTAAGCTACAATTATGGAGAGGCGATCTACAGGTCGATTCGCCATGTGGAGTTCATTGTCACGGCGGTCGTGGTGCTGATCGTGGTGGCCGTAGGTATCCATTATTGGCGTCGCCATCGCCGTCGCAAAGCGGAAGCCGGGATCGCCGTACAGAAGCCGGGCGACGAGTCCGCTACGGGAGATGGGCCGAACGAGAAAGAGCATGTCGCTCAAGGGACGACCGATGAATAACTTCCCAGTTTTAGACGGTCGGTGCCGCAACGCAACGGTCTTGGGTTTCCTCCTGGTCAGCCTGCTTTGGCCGGCCGTGGCCGTTGCACAGGTCCCCACTCGGCCGTCGACTCTGGCCAGTACGATCAGCAGCGGGCAGCTAAAGTTCCGCATCAGCTCGGGCCGCATTCAAGTCGTGGCATTGCGATCGACCAGCCGTAGTTCGAGCATGAGCGGTATCAGCCGCCGCGAGAAGACTGTGCTTCGGGTCGCCAACGGCGTTCCCAACTTGACCCACGAGTCCTCCAATACGAAGGAGGAGATCACGCTGCAGATCACCGCGGGGAACCAGATTGCCATCCATCGCGAGGGCAAGGGCGAGACGAGTATCGTCGCCGTATCGTTCTCGCATGCGCCGAACACGCCGGCACGATTGAAATTGGGTTCCGGCGAGAAGGCGAAGGCCTATCAGGGTCCCACCATCTGGCACTTGCTGATCACCCGGCGGGACGAATGCCGCGACCATCTGATTCCGCTGCTGCAATTGCTCCGCGCCGACTGGAAGCTTTCGGAGTCGGCGGCGGCGATCGAGGCGGAACTGTTGCGGATGGCTTCCGGCGACGAGTTGCCCGACCATCGGCAGTTCGGCGTGCTGGTCGCGCAGTTGGGCGATGATCGGTTCGCCAAGCGGGAGGAGGCCGATCGGCAACTTCGCGCAAGCGGCGATGCCGTGCTGAGTTACCTGCGGCGTCTCGACTTCGAGCAGTTGGATGCGGAGCAGCAGTTCCGTGTCCGACGGATCATCATGTCGCTTTCGGGCGACGTTTCGGCCGATACGCCGGCCCAAGCGGCCCGCACCTTGGTGGGCGACCCGACCATTTGGCTGGCGCTGCTTTCGCGTGACGAGGAGTCGACGCGCCGAATTGCATTGCGCCAGTTGAACTCGCTGCTAGATCGTGACGTCGAGTTCGACCCGACCGCCGAGGAATCGACGCGCGCGAAACAGATCGAGGAGATCCGCGGGCTACCCCTGGAAGGATTGCAGTAGCAGGGCGATGTTTTGGCCGCCGAAACCGAAGCTATTGGTCAAGGCCGCGTTGCAGGGGACCTCGCGGGCTTCGTTGGGGACATAGTCGAGATCGCAGTCGGGATCGGGGGTCTCGTAGTTCGTCGTCGGTGGCACGACGTTGTCACGCAATGCCAACAGGCAGACGATGACTTCGGTGGCTCCGGCCGCGGCGATCAGATGGCCCATCATGCTCTTCGTGCTCGAGACGGGGATCTTGTAGGCCCGCTCGCCGAAGACCTGTTTGATCGCCAGGGTCTCGACCCGATCGTTCACGCTGGTGCTCGTGCCGTGGGCGTTGATGTAGTCGACCGCCTCGGGGGGAAGCTCGGCGTCTTGCAGGGCCATCTTGATGCAACTGATCGCGCCGCGGCCTTGCGGGTGGGTGTCGGTGATGCGGAAGGCGTCGGCGGTGGAACCGAATCCTCGCACCTCGCCATGAATATGGGCACCCCGGGCCTTGGCCTGCTCGAGCGACTCGAGGACGACCATGCCGGCCCCTTCGCCGAGTACAAAGCCGTCACGGTTGCGGTCGAACGGCCGCGAGGCCTTGGTCGGCTCGTCGTTGTGAGTGCTCAGTGCAGTCAGCAGGTTGAATCCGGTGACGCCGAAGGGATGGATCATCGTGTGGGTTCCGCCGGCGAGCATCACGTCGGCCTCGCCGCGGCGGATGATCTCGACCGCTTCGCCGATGGCCTGACTGCTGGCGGCACAAGCGGTTAGGCAATTCGAGTTGGGGCCCTCGGCTCCGAACAGGCTGGCCAAATGGCTCGCCGGCATATTCGGCTCCTGCTCCAACTCGGCGATCGGATGGAGGGTCTCCAAGCCGACCTGGGTAAACTTGGCCAGATCGAGCGTGTCGCCGCCGGCCAACCCGGCCACCATCATCTTCGTAAAACGGTCGAAATCCTGTTGGCCTTCGCCGCTTCCGGTGTAGATTCCGAATCGGGTCGGCGCAATCTTGGCGTCCTCGATCCCCGAGTCGGCCATGGCCTTCTTCGCCGCGCCGACGGCGAAATGGGTATGGCGGCCTTGATGTTTCCAGTCGTCGGGGTTCTCGCCGACGTCGGAGAGGTCCCAGTCGCGAACCTCGGCCGAGATCTTGGTGGGAAAGTTGCTCGCGTCGAAGAGTGTCGTGTAGCCGATCCCCGACTCGCCGGCCAGCAGTCGCCGCCAGATAGTGTCGACGTCGGTGCCCATGGGCGTAACGCAGCCGATTCCCGTTATCACAACGCGTCGTCTCATGGTCGACTTCCTCGGGTTCCTTAAGGGGCCAAATTGTCGTCGTTTTGCGCTTCGACCGCTTCGAGCAGTCGGGGAGACGGGACCAAAGGGCTCCCGTCGGCCGCATGTCCCACGTCGAACGCGCCGAGCAGCCGCATCATTCGCAGGAAGGTCTCCGGATCGAAGAAGGAATCCAACTCGGTGTCGGTGACGTGGGCAAAGACCAGTTCGGCCTCGGCGTGCAGCGTGTCGCCCTTGTAGCTGGTGGCACTGATCATCGCGCCGTCCGGTCGGATATCCTCCAACACGGTCGTATAGATCAGCGAGTCGCCCGGGACGGCGTCGCAGTAGAACTTCGCTCGGCTGATCTTCGCCAGGACGACCTTCTCGACGAACTCGTTGTGCTCGCAGATCAGCAAGCCGCCGGCCTGGGCAAATCCCTCGATCACCAGTGAATTGGGAATCATGGGGTAGTTCTTGAAATGATCGTGCAGATGATCTTCGGCCAACGAGAGATTCTTGACGGCCTTCGCCCGCCGTCCACTCTCGAACTCCAAGAATCGATCAATCCAATACCATCGCATGGTGGGGGCTTCTCCGAACCGGTCCGCTTTCCTCGAGGGGAGCGGATTACCCGGTCACCTCGATCTTTCCTTCGACGAACCGGCACATATCGGCCACGGTCAACAGGTTGCCGAAATCCTGTACGACCGGATTCTGGGCAAACTCGTCGAGATTGGCAAAGGGCATTCGCTTGCGCAGTTCCGCCAACCCACCCTCGGTCACACGGCCATCGTGGACGTATTGCGAGTCGGTCAGCACATCCTCGGGAAAGAGTTCCCCCCGAGGGATCTTGATGCTGAAGGACTTCTCCAGCCGGAAGACGATGTCGAGGAAGTCGATCGATTCGGCTCCCAAATCTCCCACCAAGGTTGCCTCGGCAGTGACCTCGTCGTCGTCGACGCCTAGTGCGTCAACCAAAGCGGTCTGAATTTTCTCGAAGACTTCTTCCTTTGTCGGCATTGCTCTCAACCTCCAAACTCATTTTTCGTTACAACTCGCCGCCGCGGGTCGACCACGACGTCGGAATGGGCGTTTCCGTTCTGATTAGACGATCTGCTCAATAGCCCCCCAGGCTCAGGCCGCCGTCGGCCCGCAATACTTGCCCGGTGATGTAGGCCGCATCGTCGCTGGCCAGGAAGGCCACGACGGTAGCGATTTCCTCGGGCTTTCCGATGCGTTTCAGCGGGATAACTTTCTTGAGTTGATCGGCGGCCACTCCGCGGACGACCTGACTCATATCGGTTTCGATCATACCCGGTGCGACCGCGTTGACACGGATATTTCGGGCGGACAGTTCTTTGGCCAGTGCTCGCGTCAGGCCGTTGATTCCTCCCTTGCTGGCCGCATAATTGACTTGTCCGCGGGAAGCGAACTCGGCGGCCGTGCTCGAAAGGTTGACGATGCTGCCTTGCCGTTGCATCATCATCGGTTGCGTAACGGCATGACAATAGTTGTAAGTGCCTCCCAAGTTGGTATCGATGACGCTGCGCCATTGCTGGTCGGTCATGGCGCCCATCAGTCCGTCTTGGACGATGCCGGCCGAGTTGACCAATACGTCGATGTGTTCCCAGTCGTCGAACAGTTCGTTGACGAGTTCGGATGCCCGCTTCCCGTCGCAGACATCGGCTTGGAACAGATGGGCCTCACCCGGGGCATCTTGCAGTTCGGCCAAGAGACCTTCGGCGGCCTCGAGGTTGCTGCGATAGATCACGGCCACTTTGGCGCCCTCGGCGACGAGTTGGGCAACGCACGCGCGGCCGATCCCCCGGCTCCCACCGGTTACCAAGGCGGTCTTGCCTTCAAATCGCATCACGGTTCATTCTCTTTGGCTAGAGGCTGGTAGAGCAAGGAGAACAACTTCCGTGCCTCCTTCCTATTGGCTCGATCGACCGCTTCGTAGTTGGGGTTGGTATCCGCCAGATTATACTTCGCCAGCACGAGCCGACCGCTGACGGCCGTTTGGCCGTCGACGACACCCTGACCCTGGATCTTGGTTTCCGTCGCGGTCGACTTGATGATCTTGGCCGTAATGTCCAGTGTATGTCCCGGCTCGACGAACTGACCGTACTTGACGTTGGCGACTTCCTTCAGCACGACGAAGCTGTGGGCAAAATCCTCGCTGTATCGGGTAAGCCAAGCCCCCGCTTGCGTCAACGCCTCGAGCATCAACACCCCGGGCATCACCGGAAAACGCGGGAAATGATCGGCTAAGTATTCTTCGGCCATCGTCAAAGTCTTTATCGCGCGGACTGCGACGCCGGGCTGAAGTTCGATAATGCGATCGATGAGCGTAAATCGCATGGGACAATGGCAGGATAATTGGTTTGCGCAAGCTGCGTAGTGGCAGGCGGGGGAAACGCTCCAGTATAACGGCGGCCGGATCGGGCCACAACCGTAAATCGGCCATGGCGAGCCGAAGACTGCCAATTCGGCAGCTCTGGGAATGAGCCTTCACGACGGGGTTACCCATAAGTGCTTGTCAAATAACGACTAACGCCGAACACGGCCGGCCAGCTTGGGCTCGAAGTCGGGCCGGCCGCCCAGCCTGGCAATCTCCCGGAGCATCCGCCGCGTGAGGTCGTCGATGCCCCGGCGGCCTGCGTCTTCCTCAATGTACCCCGTCACATCGATCGGCGATCCGACCGTCAGACGCACATTGGCCGCCATCAGCAGGCACCCCAACGTCGTTCCATCGTAGGGCGCGCCGTCAATATAGCAAGGGACAACCGGCACTCGTGCCTTCATCGCGATCATCGCCGCGCCGCCACGCCCGGCCAACAGGAATTCGTCGGTCTTGTTGATCCGGCCTTCGGGAAACACGCCGACCAGCCCACCCTCGCGGGCGTAGCGAACCGCCCGCTTCACGGCCGCCGTGTCGATACCTCCTCGACGAACGGGAATGACATGGCATGCGCGAAGAAACCACCCGATGACCGGGAGTCCGCAGTATTCTTGGGCCACCATCCAGTGGACGACTCGGCCGGTGAGGAGATAGGGAAAGGAGGAGTCGGCCGGGCAACGATGGTTGCAGACGATCACGGCACCCTGGCCCGGAGTGATTGACAGCCTACCATGCGCTCGGGCCCGCCAGCGTATCCGCATCAGCAGATAGTTCATCCCGTAGAGGACCCATTGGACTGGCGTGAGCGACGAGCGGCGGCATAGGACGACGGCGCGGACGGCCAGGGCGAGACCCAAGCTGCCCAGCAGCCCAAGCGAGACGACCTTGGTCACTTCGGTCGAGAACATAGAGACGATTCTCCCGGGTCATTCCCTTGCGGGATGCTTTGGGGTCTAATATAGCGATTGGGCTTCCGCTTCGCGAGATAGACATCTGGGAACCGCCACTATGCGGCTGGGCATTGTCAGCGACACGCACGGAGAGGTCTGGACCGCGCGGGAAGCGGTGCGGATGTTTCAGAGCTTCCAGGTCGATCAGATCCTCCACTGCGGCGACATCGGCACGGCAGAGATCGTCGAACTGTTCGCCGATTGGCCGGCCCATTTCGTCTTGGGCAATATGGACGACCAGGGGATGCTGCGCGAGGCGATCGGCCGGGCCGGCCAGACCTGCTACGAACGATTCGGCCATCTCAAGGTCGACGGCTGCTCGATCGCCTTCCTGCATGGTGACGACGCCATGCTGCTGAAGCATACGATCCAGAGCGGTCGTTGGGATCTGGTCTGCCACGGCCACACGCACACGGCCGCGAAGTTTCGCCAAGGCAACACGCTGGTGGTCAATCCGGGGGCGATCCAGCGGACCGGTTCCCCTTCGGTGGCCGTCGTCGAACTGCCGTCGCTCGACGTGACGCCCATTCTGCTGTAGAGGTTACTACCCCGCCAAACGGCTGATACGATTGACCGGTTCGACGACTGCCGGGCGCTCCGTGCGGTAGCGGAATTGCATTAGGTAGGCGTCCTCGGGTGTGTCTTCATAATAGGCCCGAAGCACCGACACGGCACGGAATCCATTCTCCCGGAAGAAGAGTTGAGCCGCGAGGTTCGTCTCGCGAACTTCCAACGCGATCCGGTTGCGGCGCCCTGCCGATAGTTTGGCGGTCAACTTGGCGATCATCTGGCTACCGACGCCTCGCCGCCGGCAATCGGGGGCCACGGCGAAGTTGAGCACACGAATCCGGTTCTTGTGGAGTTCGTAGACCATGAACCCCACGACCCGATCCTCATATTCGGCGACCATGCCGATACAGTTCCGTTGTCTCAGGCAGCGGATGAAATCCTCCTCGAGCCAGGGGAACTCGAAGCTCTCCTGTTCGGCGGCGAGGACCTCGGGCATATCGCGCCGGATCATCCAACGAATATGAACACGGACTTCCTGTAAGAATTCGGGTTGCACCCTGGCCTCCTTCCTTGTCGGCCTCCATCACGAAGCGGAGAACGTACGGTAACACAACGGCCCCGATCCGCCAATACCGTTCTCCCGCCGTTTTGCGGCGACCCGTGGTAGCGTACTAGCGGATGCACGAAGCTTGACCGAGACTTGGGGTAGTGACTTGGGGTAGTGACTTGGGGTAGTGTGGGATTGGTCCATGGCGTTTTTTCGCATTTTCGTGTAGATTTCCGGCAGTTTAGCCAAGTTTCACTGCCTAGGAAAGACAAATCTCATGGTGCCTGAAGTCGAAGCTCGCCGAAACTTGCCTGCACGACTCGGCTCATGTACAATTCGCACCAGCAACCGCTTGAATCAACAGAAACCCGAGAGAGACGATCATGACAAGATTTGCAACCGGCATCGTGACATTCGCCATGGGCTGCCTCCTGGGGGCCACATCGCTCGCGGCCGAGATATCGTCGGACGAGTTGCAGAAGATCGAGGCGGCCACTCCGACCAAGGCCTCCGTCAAGCCGCTTCAGCCCAGGAGACTGCTGGTCTTCAGTATCGTGGGGGGAAACCATACGGCGGGGCCCTATGGCGCCAAGGCACTCGACCTGATGGCCGAGAAGACCGGCGCCTTTGAGGTGACCCACACGACCGATCCGTCGATCTTCAAGGCCGAGAATCTCGAACCATTCGATGCGGTCTGCTTCAACAACTCGAACCGTCTGCGCATCTTCAGCGATCCGGTTCTTCGCCGGGGACTGATCGAGTTCGTCAAGGGCGGCAAGGGGTTTGTCGGCATCCATGCGGCGGCGACCAATTTCTCGAAGCAATGGGGCGGCGACTGGCCCGAGGGGGCCCGGATGGTCGGCGGTATCTTCGACGGACATCCTTGGCACGAAAAGGTAACCGTCAAGCTCGACGACCCCGACCATCCGTTGAACGCGGCGTTCGGCGGTAAGGGGTTCGAGATCACCGACGAAATCTATCAATTCTCGGGCCCCTGCTCACGAGAGAACCTGCGAGTGCTGCTGAGTCTCGACACCGACAAGACCGACATGGACCGATCGGGTATCAAACGCAAGGACAACGACTTTCCGATCAGTTGGGTGCAACGCTTCGGCCGAGGACGAGTCTTCTACTGTTCGCTCGGCCACGACCACGATGTGTTTTGGAACAAGGCCGTGCTGCAACACTACCTCGACGGGATCCAGTTCGCCTTGGGGGATCTACCGGTCGACACGACCCCCAGTGCCCGAGTTTCCAGCGATAAGGCGGCTCCGCACGATCCGTCTGCGCCGATTACCGATCCGGCGATGGCCGGGCCCGATCTTCTCGTGCAGGGGGAATACGTCGGCCGTGTGACGACCGATCAGGGTGACCGGGAATGTGGCGTTCAGGTGATCGCGCTCGGAGACGGGAAGTTTCACGGCGTGGGATACTCCGCCGGGTTGCCCGGGGCCGGTTGGGACGGAAGCGACCCGGTCCATGCCGAGGGAAAGACCGTCGACGGCGTGACGAAGCTGGTCACCGACGAGGGGGATCTTACGGCCACGATCCGTCGCCGATCGATGACGATTGAAAACGCCCAGGGCGAGACGCTCGGCCGCTTGAAGCGGATCGATCGCAAGAGTCCCACGTTGGGTGCCAAACCGCCGGCCGGCGCGATCGTCTTGTTCGACGGCACAACGGCCGAAGCGTTCGAGAACGGCCGCATGACGCCCGCCGGGCTGCTGATGGAACCGGCCACCAGCAAGCGGACGTTTCAGAGCTACCGCAGCCACATCGAGTTTCTCGTCCCGCTGATGGCCTATGCTCGGGGCCAGGGCCGGGGGAATAACGGCTATTTCTGCCAGGGCCGCTATCAGGTACAGATTCTCGACTCGTTCGGTGTTGCGATCGGGAAGGGCGAGTGTGGCGCGATCTATGGCGTGGCGGCGCCGGCGGTCAACATGTGCTATCCGCCGTTGAGTTGGCAGACGTTTGACGTCGACTTCACGGCGGCCGTTTTCCAGAACGGCCGGAAGACGAGCGATGCCCGAATGACGGTTCGCCACAACGGAGTGGTAGTTCACGACGAAGTCGAGATCCCCTCGCCATCGTCCGGCGCTCTGATCAAGGCGGAGGGCCCGGAGCCCGGCCCGGTCTTCATCCAGCGACACAATGCCCCACTACGATTTCGCAACATTTGGGTCGTCGAGTAATAAGGCTCGATAGGGGTAGGGAGAGCCGATTGAGTTCAGCCCCCCTCCCTCCGAACCGGACGTGCGGGTCTCCCGCATCCGGCTCTCCGGTTAATGGTTTTACCTCGGTGAGGATTGACTGGCCAGATC
>SDBT01017284.1_pt1 | contig 11398 bp, 7 predicted proteins | sample 2277101 | NCBI WGS metagenome assembly SDBT01 (sample SAMN10404973, study PRJNA504765) | marine sediment metagenome | isolation source: marine sediment core GS10_PC15, 103 cmbsf | place: Arctic Ocean: Southern Knipovich Ridge | collected 2010 | reverse complement strand
CATTCCACCGTTCATCGTTTCGAAGATTTTGGGACATTCGAAACCGAGCACAACTATGGATATCTATGGACATTTGCTTCCCACGGAATATGGGGAAGTTGGCAACTTAATGGATGAATGGATCACGCCTGTACCTATCGACTTGGGGGAAAAAGTAAGTAAAACTAAGCCTAGTACTGCCAAGTAAACGTAACGAATCGCGCACGAATCGCGCACAAAACAAAAAGGCTTGCGCATAGGCAAGCCCTTTGCCCCATATATTAGGGTTATCACTTGAAATAACCTAATAAACTAGATAGGGCGGGTGGGAATCGAACCCACAAGGTATCTCTACCGGCGGATTTTAAGATTCCAATGTTCTTGTCCGCCCAGTGCATGTGGGTGCTTGGAGTACACATACCCCTATATATGGGGGGTGATTTTGCGATTTTGTGTACATGGTGTGCATTGCGTCCACTGGGATTGCACGTCTATTGCACGTCGAGATGATATCAGTGGGATGGCGGTTCGCAGACCAAAAACAAATTCCCCCCACTTCAGCGTTTATAATTATATTCACCTTTGCCCAAGATATCTTTCCAATGGTTCAGCCTTATTATCTAGATAACGTAGGTAACCTTCAGCATTTTGCAGATATTGCTGGAAGCTCTGGATAACCTGGTTTAATTGATCAGCAAATTTTTGATATTCTTGATCTCTCCAAGTAGATCCCAATCCGTTAAGCTGGCCTTGTATTCTACTTGTATTGGTTGAAACCTCCTGGTTAAACTGACGTAAAGCGGATTGGAAACGTCTGATTTCTTGTGGATCACTAATAACAGATGACATTTTTTCTCCTAAGAGTGAGATGTTATTTTTATTACCGATTTATAGTGTATTAAAACCTTTTTGATCAACGATTTTCTGGGCTTGTCGATAAGGAGGAATCAACCTGTCACAGAACCAGATGATCGGGAATTCTTTACAGTGTTTTGCCTAAAATCTATTTCAACACGGGAAATATAAGTATTGTGTTGGTAATGTTTTTTTTACAAAATGCACATTAGAATTATTATTTTATTCAAAATTCTTTACTACATTTTTCATGGTTGGATCAGTTCTACTCCGACATAAAATTAATTATTGGATTTAGCCCAAAACCTGAGCCATTCTTTTACCTTCACCAAAGCTCAACACTCTTCCTCTCTTTAAGGCTACTGTCTCACCATGTCTGATAGTACTTTTGCCACCGATAATTACCTTCCAAGGTTCTTTCGTTTCATTGCGAATTACATATAAACCTTGACTTCTATCCCATAATGTAATACCAACAATTCGGGAACCACGTCTGGTAAAAGGTGTAATACAACCTTTTGTTATAACATCTTCAAATAGAGGTGATTTATGGTTCAAAGAAATGGGAGTGTATTTTTCGATTCCGTTAACTTTATAAGTACGAATTGGATTAAATTCACCTCTGGCCTGTTCTTCAAGAAGTTTAAGCACAATCGGAAAAGGTGGCCTTATTTCACATGAACAGAAGGGGCATTTACGATATTGAGCATTGACCCAATATGGATAAATCATAGTTTGTTTACAATTTGTACAAACTTTTAACAAATCGTAACAATCGGACAAAGCAATTTCCCACTCACGAGCGGTAGGTCTTTCAAATGGTTTATTCAATTTATGTATAAAAGCTTGTTCGGTCAATAACTGCAAGCGAGGTGATAAAATGCGGTAGCTAGGCCAACCTCCTTGTGTGAAGGGTTGTCCAATCAAGCGGAACCAATTGCGCCTGTCGTTGGGATTTTCGCTGAAGCAAGCAAATTTTCCGAAACCTAAGGCATCGTCCAGGGCTCGATTTTCATCGTCGTAACATACTTGGGGATTCATAACGTTTCGAAATAGTAGTACCCACAGAATAGTGACTGCAAGACTGTGTAAATCGGTCTTCATTGAAGGTTTAACCTTAGATTTATACAATTTCCTTGTTTGTTTCGCGAAGTATTTTTTAGCAATCTCTTCATAAAGTTCAGGGGCCATGAATTTTGGGGTTCCGCCAACTTGTGGTTCAAAAAAACCCGGGATGATTATCCCATCCAGGTCAATAAGAGTTGCCTCTCCACTGCGGATATCTGACAATATATTTTTTGATGAGATATCACCGTGGGTCACACCACGGTCATGGATAGAGCGGTTGGCAGCAGAGATTGCCCGGGCGATTTTCAGGTAATTCAACCAACTAACTCCCTGTTTGAACTGCTTATGGGCGTTATGAGGTGTGAGAATTAATTTTTCGAGAAGTGGGAAGGGAACAAAGCGAGTTACTACTCCAGTACATTGTTGGTCGTCAATATGTGTGACTACAGCCAGGGGCCAGGCTGTATACCGAGTATCTTCTCCAAGATTTTTTCCCAGAGAAATGATCTCCCTGAGCATAGTTTTCTTATCAGGAGTAGATTTGTAATAAACCTTTACAGCATATTTATCGTCTGTCGTAATGAATAGTTTTGCCTCTCCGCCAAGATGAGAGGGGTCATCTGGAATTTTCAGGGAATTGGGTACATTGTTGATATTTGATGCGATTCTCGCAATTCGCATTTATGGAGTCCTCGCAAGAATAACAAGTGTACGATCATCCCAACTACCAGGCAATTGGTATGTAGCCAACCAGTCCAATACTTGGGTGGCAGCTTGGGCAGCTGATTCGGCTTTGAGAACATTGCGATTCATCACAATTGCCCAGTTTTTTAATGCCTCGAGATCTGGAGTGTAGAGCAGATCAGCTGAAACACCATCTGACATCAGATAAATTGTTTGAAAATTACCAGGGTCATTTCCTTGAGCCCATACTTTAATCGTCATGTGTTCTTCCCATCGAGAACTGGTAATTGGTATAACCTGGGTCAAGTCATCGCTTTCAAATGGTTCCACTAATTCCCAAACTTCTTCTTCAGTTGTTAATCCTAGAATTGCACCGTCCCCAACTTGTCCGACAGCGATTTGACTTGTTTGAAGATTTATCAATAATCCCAAACAGGTGCAACCGATATCGCGAATTTCTACTCCAAATTGGTTCGCTCGATCTGTAAGCCAATTATGTGTATTTAGTAATGCATCCTCGAAAATTTCCTTAAGAATTTCCGGATCCATAATTTCAGGCTCGATTAAATCCTGTGCAGTTTCATCTTCTTTTGACTCATTATCATAATTTTCGGCGGACCAGAAACCCAACGAGCCTGCTGAGCTCTCAATTAATTGACTATCGGATTTGTCACCACCAAAAATTCCTGTACTGGTATTAGATTCACCACTAAATTCAGGCGGATTGAGATATCCATTAGAGCTTATTGATTTAAATAATTTCGAAATGTATTTTAATCCCGGATTGATAGCTTTAGTTTTACGTGTGACCCTTTGATTTGTTGATCTCTTGGTTAGGGGTATTGTGGTATCTTCGTGGTATTTAGAAGAAGGTCCAATTTCCGGCATCAATCTTTGTAACAAGAAAGAAGTGAGGGCTTCTACTGCCTGAGAAGCTCCATAACGTGAGAGATGATGAGAACCTAATCCGTCTGATACGGAAGCAGCCAGCCAATCCCCTGCTGTTCTTATAACAAATGCGTCATCGCGAGGAAGTGATTTTCTTATATGATCTTGGCCTGTGGCGCTTGCGCCAATTACTCGTAAATATTGAAAATCGGCAAAAGCTGAGTTCCACTCAGGATGGATATCACCCGAATTACTTAATCCCCTGTCTCCGATCATAAAACCTTTGAGTGGTAACAAAAATTTCCTCCTGGAGTTATGGTATATCCTGCAAAACTCCGGTTGATTCACCGCCGGAGACATTTAGATTGTCTAGGCTATTACTTAGGCTTTGGGTTATCCAACGAAAAGCCTGTCTGAATCCTGCAACATTATCCCCAAAATTAAATGCATAAGCAATAACATCTTTGAATTGCGCTGTGTCACCAGGTTCAAACTCTGCAAAAAATTTTAATCCAGATCCGGTGACAATAGGCTTGATTTTATCTACATTGGCATTCACTCCCATACCTAGAACAGCCATACTGGCTGGTTTAAATTTTCCTCTAGGGCGATCGATAAGAGTGTCTCGGTCTGCAACCCAATTATCAGTGGGGAAATAACCCTCGGAATCAGTTGGGTCACCGTCGGTTAGAATGTAAATTAATGGTCTCCAATCACCTTTAGTGCCATGTTTCACGGGCTTTTTGAGATCTTTGTCAAATGACTCCAGCAACTTTTTAAGAGCTAAATCTAAGCGTGTAACACCTTCTGGATGAAAATTTGAGGAATCAGGCAGTTCAAAAACTTTTACCAAGCCATCGGTAATCATTTCTGCATGTGTTGAGAATGTAATAACTCCTACATGTGCTACCGAGGCTACTTGATCATCCGATGTAGTTTCTGTAATAAAATAATCATATGCATTGCGTAATGAGACAATCTTATCTCCCTCCATACTTGTAGAGACATCTAGCAAAAGATAAACAGGAAGCCGGCGATCACCAGGAGCCAATGTAGGATCCTCAAATCCATTGCCAATATCAATATCACGATCCATTATATCCTCCTTAATGTTTGTGTTAGTGAGCAATTATAATCGAATTTTGTGGATTTAGAACATTATTATATACCGATTAATTACCAGAACTTCCACCATTTCTTTCGTTCTTCAAGTAACTCTTGGGCGACTTTTTCCAATTGATCAATGGATTTTTGAGCGGTATTATATTGCTTCTGCAGCATATGCATGAGTTTATCAATAGAAAGTTGGGCAGGTAATGAGAATGCCGCAGGTTTTTTCCCTCGTAATGCCAGCTTTTCCATGATTTGGTCACCTGTCTGGTGTAGAAGGATGAATTGTCTTTGAGATTGTTCTACTTGTTTTTGAAGGTCTTCATGTTGCTGTTTTGTTTTTGATTCAGCAAATTTTTTTTGGCGTTGAATTTCCTCTTGTGTATTACGCAATTTTTTCTCCGCCTGGAAGCAATCATTTATAGCCTTTAAGCAGATTTGGGAAATTTTTTCCAGTTGCTTCATTTAGGATTCTTCCAAGTTTGTCGGATTATTTGTCCCAGCGATTCAATCTCAGCAATTGAAGGTAGGCTGTATGGTTTGAATTTGTCCACTACACCGCTTGGCCAGGATTCGTCTCGATAATTTGCCCGTTCGCTACCCAGCCGTGAGGCATCTGTTACACTCAGCAAGCTGATTGATTCGTCTGTGGTCATCTGAAATGCAACACGGTAATTAAATGCTTTCAGATTTCTCTGCCAACCACCTCCGCATATATTGGCTAGACTTTCCAGTTGATCAACCCAAATTAGAGTATGGATTCCCACACGCGGTCCTTGTTGCCAAAGATAAGAAAGCTGTTCTGCTGCCTGACTGGGAGTATAGTTGTTCTGACCTCGCACATCCGTCCAGTGTTGAATTCCATAGATGACCAGAATAACCTTATTTTTATCATGAGTTGGGTATTGGTCTAAGCGATGTTCCAAATTTTGACTAATTTGTTCCAAGCTTTCGATTGCTTTTTGTCTGGAGTTATATTGAATAGAAAAAGGCAGTGTAGTTTTCAGTGAAAGGATAGCCTGGTCATAAGATTTTGATGGGTCAAATTCACCTATTAGAATTGCACTCAGGTTCTGAGGCGGGAAACTTAATCCCAGGCCCAAGAGGCTATGAAGAATTATTCTCCCTGCTAGAGATTCATCATTGCCATCCAATAGTAAGTTTGAGCCATTTTTCTCTTCCAGACTTACAGATATTTCATCTGCGATTCGAAGTGGTTGACCTAACCAGAAAACGGGTCGGTTTAGTGGTTGAAAATGGTGGGTTGACAAATATTTTTCGATGGACGGCGATTTCTGCCAAATAGCTGGTGCATCACGGCTGAAGATAATTGTTTGATATTTGGGGGAATATTTTTTCAATTTGGCAAACTCTTTCAGTCCTCTAAGATACAACACTCTATTATCGGGGTCAGCATACACTATACGCACCTGTGCAGTCTTATCCGGACGGGTAGGGTCATCTGTAATACAGGCTTCTCCCGGTGAGGATATGCGAGTCGCCTTTTCGTTACCTTCTCCTAAAATCATTGTAGAGTCATCTTGGTGGTGGCATTTTGTGGCGATGCGAATTCCCATTTGGCTCTTAATCTGGCTCATTGATAGAAAAGTACTGGCGGGACGTTGCGCACTTAAAATTACATGGATTCCAAATGATCGACCGCGCATTACAAGAGAACTAAGTGCTTCACTAGACTGATTTGCTATTCGGTCATCCTCACTAAACAAGACAACATATTCATCCATTATTAAAAGGAGGCGTGGTAATCGCTGTCCTGAATTAGTCCGATATTGGGATATATTCGTTGCATTCGCAACTTTAAAGAGCTGACTTCGCTTCTCCATCTCTTCAACAAGATGATGTAATATACTGAGTCCGAATTCCCTTTCGGCTTCAATTACTACTGCCTTTGCGTGTGGCAAAGAATAGGTAACATAGTCCTGGAACTCCACACCCTCCTTGAAATCAATCAGATATATTCCAAGATTCTCTGGATGATACGTTGTAGCTAACATAAGGATCATCAAGTGCAATAAGTTTGTCTTTCCTGATCCCGTTGCTCCACCAAGTAGTATATGATGGTTGTTTGTTCCAATGGATAATTTGTATGGATTTCCGGATTGGTCAATCCCCAATACAGCTTCCAGACCTTCGTTGCTATCGGCTTTCCACCAATTGGCTTTACGGACCGCCATCTTCTTAAAAGGTATTGTGGTGGATTGTGAGTTGATCAAATCGGTTTTTATTAAATGGGTTATTTTATTAATCAATTGGGCAGGTGGTGGACTATCTGGTTTTATTCTTGTATTTTCAAATTCTGGGGCGATAAACCGTACTTCATTTGCGCTGTTTACACTGATAAAATTAGCTAATTCCATAAACTGATCAAATTTAAAATTATGTGGTGATTTTTCACCTCGAAGTACTCCACCCAAAATATATACACCTGAGCGCTGCCCAGAACGGGCAATCGAAAATAGTAAATCAGCAGATTGATCTGAAAATCCTTTAGGAAAACCGACAAAGATAAGAAATCTATAAGGTACTGCTACATCTGGATTTGAATTATTATATTCTTCAATATCTTTGTAAGTATTCAGTAATCGCTGCTGTATGACATCCTCTACATCGCTGGCTAGTTGTTGAATCACTTCATCGATTTCGTCTTTCTGGCAAAAAATTTTTGGCCCGCGAATCGATTCTGGCAAATTAAGTAGTGATGCCAGATTGCTTCCACGGTCCATCGGATCTAATAGAATGAGTTGAAAGGAATTAGTTTTTAAAGTAACAGTTAATCGCCAAGCTAGAGATTCCAATAATCCTGATCCAAATTTGGATTGGGAGCTTTTGAAGGATAACAAGATATGCTTTTGACTAACGAATGGAATTAAAGCTGGCATTACTGGCAATCTTGTTATTACTCGATCAGCTCGCATTTCACCCAACCTTATATATCTTCCACTTTCTGTTTTTGTTGGTAGAGAGTACTGTTTCCATAAGGGATCCTCCCAATCTCGTGCTTGGATTGGGAGGGTTTTTACATATTTGTTAAGAAGTGATAGTGATAAATTTCGGATTAGATCATACTCCTTATGAGCGGTTTTATTAGCATAATTCCATTTTTCCCCAATATTCTTTAAATTAATTTTTTGGGAGTTTTCTGAAGACTTTAGCAAGGTAGATTGAATGGTTTGTGATGCTTGTACTGCCCTTTTTAGAGTGTCGTATTGTGCAAAGGCTTGGGCTTCCAAATCTTTTTTTCTCGCCATGATTAAATCCGCAATTAAATCTTCATCCCCTATCGGCCATCCACCAGGTTCGGCTGGCGAATGCTAAAAATAGAGAAATCATTACATTTTCCGAGGAATATGCACTTATTCGGATATTTATTCAATTGTACTCGTGTCAATCTAGCACCATATTTTTGAATTTACTATTGGAGATCGACAATTTAGCATACTTCATGAATAGTCAATTTTTACCGAATTATTTTTTTCGAAGGACTTAGATTCCATAATACCCTTGCACGAATATTTTGAATGCATAAATATGTAATATAAATCTAATTTGATTTTTGTCTGAGACATTTGAATATATATGCAATTATCAATAAATTATTCACCCCAGCTAACTCCCCAATTTGATACCCGACCGGATGTGCTTGGTAGCTTTTCGACTGTGCCATCTATCAGGGACAATATAAAGAGATCACCGAGCATGGATCCTGCACTGTCAGCTTGATTGGAAACAAAAGCAATATAATTCCCATCCGGCGACCAATCTGGGGAATCTGACCAGCCATCTGTGGAAGTGACTCTTTGCTTGTTATTTCCTTCGCGGTCCATTATCCAAATCTCTCTACCAGCATTTTCGCAGTCTGACCGGTAAACAATCCATTCACCATCTGGAGAAAAATTCGGGTCATAGCTAGGACAACCAAATTCGGTTAGAGATTTTGCTGATTCTCTATCCATGCTAATTCGCCAGATTTGTGTATTATATCCAATACCAGCGGAATAAACAAATTCATCTCTCGTCGGAGACCAATCTATTGTTCTCACAGAACCAATCACTAAAGTATTTATTACCTCACCGGTGCCGGCGTCCACGAATTTAATATATATATTTCCATTATCCTCATACTTACAGGATATCTGTCTCCCATCAGGAGACCAAGAATTCCAACCACACTCAGTTAGTTTATTTAAAGAAGCATTTGGTTTGGCTTCAACCACAGTCAAGAACTTTCCCCCAGAATTTAAATAAAACGATATTTGGCTCCCATCTGGTGACCAGCTAGGGGCAGAAATACGCCCCTGTTGTTTTGTTATTAATTCTGGCTTTCGGGATTGATCGATCGTATATAATTCAGTTTCAACGTCATCACCCTTTCCATATTCAACTACAAAGGCAAGTTTACTTTGCATCATATCAATGGACTCAGTTGATTGATATTCAGAAATTGGATTCGGAGTCAATTTTTGATTCCAAATGCTAGTAGATAGTTCAGAAATCACAGGTGGAGGTTCTTCAGAAATCACAGGTGGAGGTTCTTCAGAAATTTCAGGTAGAGGTTCTTCAATTGTTTCTGATGAAATAATAGTGGGGGTTGTCTCAACAATATTAATTTCTTTCCATATCACGTATCCAATAAATAACATAACTAATCCAATAAATAACATAGCGGGTAATATTAAAAGTATTATCGGAACTCGTAGGGAAGATAATCTATTAAGAAGAATATCAACAATTGGAATCTTGGTTCCATTATAAGGACAATATCTTGAGTTATTGGGAATGCTTTTTCCACAATCTGGACATTTCATAGGATATTTCGCAATCCTTTATTGTTCTTTACCACAAATATTGCAGAATGCAGATCTTTTTGCAATACTTGATCTACATTTTATGCATTCGGTTGAGCCATATAATGGAAGCATACAAATATCGCAATAAATCATTTCTTTTGGATAGTTCACTTTACATACTGGACACTCGATTGTTGTTTGTGGTTTTGAAATATGAGGAGGAGGAGGGGGAGGAGGATTTTCCTTCTTGAAAATATTACTAAAGTAAGCTGTCCACCTCATTGAAGAAGAAAGTTCTAATTGTGGAAATCCCAATCTGTAAACCATTATGAATCCCTCATTACTGAGTAAAATGTTTTCTTTGATTTATTGAATTGCGTCCCCAATTAATTATTATCATGTTTTTGACCACAGCACTTCCATAATTATATCTCCACACATAAAGTGCTAAATAGTTGTTAGTGTAAACTTTTTTCTGGCCGAAAAGTCTCTCTTAATTTCCCACACAGTTTTGTCTTACAAGCTATGAAACGATACAACTGCAATGACTATATTTAATATTTATGAACTTGTTTTAAATCATTTTATTATTCGGAGTTTTCATTTTCTCTTCTCCGATAAACATCCCCATTTGTATTATTACCAAATGTGTTAGCTTCCAAAATTGGATTTGCTCTGCTATTAATATATACGCCAAAATTTCCATTTCTTTCGCACAGATTATTTTTAACTGTTCCAGCTGCGGTTCCAAAAAAGAAAATTCCCGAATTCCTATTTCCACTACAAGTGTTCACATTCAATTCAGGTTTCGATTGTTGTCCAACGACGATACCATATTCCCCGTTTTCATTACACACATTTTGTTTTGCAGTCCCTTCTGAGTTTCCAAAAAAGTAAATGCCGCTGTTTTTATTCTCAAAACAGGTATTGGCCACCAGTATTGGCTGCGCATTAGCTCCTACAGCTATGCCATACAACTCATTATTTTCGCAGAGATTCTCCTTGGCTGTACCAACCGTGGCTTCATAATAGGAGATTCCTGACCATTTATTCCGCCGACAGGTATTCGCCTCCAAATTTGGCTGTGCATTTTCTGCTATATAAATTCCGCGTTTTCCGTTATTTTCACATAAATTATTACTAGCGGTTCCTCCCGAATTACCAAAGTAGGCTATTCCACTCCATCTGTTTTCTTTACAGATGTTTTCAATCAACCTAAAATTTGAGTTTCCTCCAAGCCATATTCCATTACATTCGTTTTTATAAAAATTACAATTAGATATTCTCCCATGCGAATTTGCAGTCAATCTAAGTCCAGCACCATGTGTATCGGCAACTTTGTCATACACTGCTCCTTGAAAACTACATTTAGTAAAAAATACCTCTCCTTCTTCAACAATTATACAATCACCAGGATTTTTTCCTTCATGTATAAAGCTTATCCCTTTTACCTCTACATGTTTACTTGTTGAAATACGAGCTAAATAGCTTTGGTATCTTCCAATTAATCGGGTTTCGCCTTGCCCCTCCCCAACCAACGTTATTTGATTTTCAATCAATAACGGATTCACTAGAAAGTATGTTCCCCTCCTAATTAATATTGATTGCCCTGGTTCAGCCTGTACTAAAGCCTCGATGAGAGTGAGTGATCCTTCATCAAGCGATACAATTAGATCCGTTTGGGTATCAATGTGAATTCGATCTGGTTCTAGCTTCCAATCAGCCATCACTGGTATATCAAGTTGGCCGTTCTTGGTGATAATTCTTATGCTGCTATTAAGTATACTTCCAGGGGAAAGAGGATTGATTGTAACATTTACTTCACCTTCAACTCCTGAAAAACTTGTGGAGTTTAAAATAATATGGTCGTTTTCAGCCTTTAGTTGGCCTGGACCACCTTCGATATTAAGAGTCGCCTCCACTGTTTCTCCTGGAGACAGATTGTTCCAAACCAATTGAACTGGATGTACTTTCAAGCTTGGAGATGATTTCATTGAACAAACCGT
>SDBT01017283.1_pt1 | contig 11398 bp, 10 predicted proteins | sample 2277101 | NCBI WGS metagenome assembly SDBT01 (sample SAMN10404973, study PRJNA504765) | marine sediment metagenome | isolation source: marine sediment core GS10_PC15, 103 cmbsf | place: Arctic Ocean: Southern Knipovich Ridge | collected 2010 | reverse complement strand
GTAGCGGTGGCTCAATCTCCCGAGCAGGATGACTTCCACCGCGGCATTAGCCTTTATGAGCAGGATAAGCTGACGGAGGCCAAAGCTGCCTTCCAGGCGGCGCTGGAAGTAACCCCAGAAGACCCGGTAGTGCTGACCTGGTGTGGCACGGTGGCCCTGCAATTGGATGAAATCACCCCGGCTATTGATTATCTGGAGCAGGCCATCAAACTGAGTCCCGACTCTCAGGTGGCTCATAATAACCTGGGCAATGCCTATGCCGCTGCGGGGCGGCTGGAGGAAGCCGAATCCGAGTATCGGGCGGCTTTGGAGATCGCAGAGGAGTATTTTGACGCCCACTACAATCTGGCTAATCTGAAAGCTCGCCAGGGTGACTACGTAACGGCGTTCAACGAGTATACCCGCTCCCTGGCTATTAACCCTAATGACATTGATGCCCACATTAACTTCGGCTATGCTCTCCAGCAGACCGGGGAGAGCGCCAAGGCTATCCGCGAGTACAAAGCAGCCTCCCAGATAGACCCGACAAATGTGGAAGTATTGACTACTCTGGGCTCGCTGTGTCTGCAGTCCCGGCAGGACCAGCAGGCGGCTGATGCCTATCAAGCTGCTTTAGAGTTACAGCCGGACCTATCCGCAGCGCAATTGGGGCGGGGGACGGCACTGTACAATTTAGGAGGGTACGGGGCCGCTGCCAACCATCTCCAGCAGGCAACCGCAGCTCTGACTGACAGCTTTGTCGCCTTTTACAATCTGGGCTTGGCCCTGGCGGCCCAAAATAAATTCACCGAAGCCGAAGCAGCCTATAAACGGGCCTCCGACATTCAGCCGGATAACGCCAACTGCTGGAACAATCTGGGCTGGGCCCGGTTCCAACAGGGCAAATATACCGAGGCTGCCCAGGCATTCCAACAGGTCACCAGCCGGAACCCTCATTCTGAAGTAGCCCATGTGAACCTGGCCCGGGCACTGTCTCAAGCGGGACAAACGCAACCGGCCCTTCAGCAATGGCAGCTTGCTACCCGCCAGTTTCCCGGCAGCGTAGCCGCTCATCTGGGTCTGGCCAATGCCTACTATAACCAGAACAATCACAACGAGGCGTTGGCCGAGTATCTACGGGTGCTAAAGCTGGATGACAAAAACGCAGAGGCTCATAACAATGTGGGGTTGATATTCCTGGACCGGGGCAACCTGACTGAGGCCATCAGCCATTTCCAGAAGGCACTGGAGACTGATCCGGATTATATTTATGCCGTCAACAATCTGGGGGCGGCTCTCCAGCAGCAAGGGAAAATACAGGAAGCCAAGGCCCAGTATCGGCGGGCTCTGCAGATTGACCCTGATTACGGGCCTGCCAAGCAGAACCTGGAGCAATTGGAGGGCAGCAGCTCTACGGAGCAAGCACCTATCTAATGACTTCTGAGTCCCAATCCACCCACAACCCGGTGCAAACGGTGGGCCTGGTTTGTGCCCTGCACAAGCCAGGAGCGGTGGAGTTTGCCCGTCTATTAGTTCAGCGGCTGGAAGCGGCTGAGATTCAGATTCTGGCCGAGGAGGAGCTATGCGAGGTGGCCGGAGACGCTTGCCAAGTCCAGACCCGTGCCGACCTGGCGGCTGCGGCGGACTTGGTCATCGCTATGGGCGGGGATGGCACCTTGCTGTCGGTAGCCCACTATGCGGCTCCGGCCGGTACACCCTTGCTGGGGGTGGACCTGGGTAGTTTCGGTTTCCTGGCCGCCCAGCCGCCGGATACCGTCTTAGAACACCTGGAAGAGCTACTGGGGGGACGCTACTGCACGGAGTCCCGCTTAATGATTACTGCCCAGGTTCGGCGCGACGATGAAACCGTCGGGACGTATTTGGCCCTCAATGATATAGTCGCAGCCCGGACCTCGCCGCGCCGGATGATAAGACTGCGGGCAACTGTGGATGGCGAACTGGTGGCTGTCTATCCCGCCGATGGCCTGATTGTTTCCACTCCCACCGGCTCAACAGCCTATAACCTGTCGGCCAGAGGCTCAGTCGTCAGTCCCTCCGTGAACTGCCTAATCATTAACCCCATCTGCCCGCATACGCTTTATCTGCGCCCACTTGTTGTGCAATCCAGCGCAATCATAGAAATCAGCCTGGAAAGCCACGGCAAGACTCCCGAGCCGGTAAGCCTGACTATTGATGGGCAGAAGACCGTGAATCTGTTACCGGAGGATACCATAGTAGCCACCCAGGCTTCCTGCCAGGCCATCCTGGTCAGACTGCACGAGGATTCATTCTACGAGCGGCTGCGCACCAAGCTAAACTGGGGAGCAGAACGGTGAGGTACATGCAGTGTTCAAGGTAATTATTGATGCCAGCCGGTGTAAAGGATGTGGGCTATGTGTCCACTTTTGCCCGCAAGATAACATTGAATTGAGTCCCGAACTGAGCGAGACCGGATATCGGCCCGCCCAGATTGTATCGGAAGAGGAATGTACTGGTTGTAAGATGTGCGTGTTGATGTGCCCGGATGTGTGCATTGAGATATATGAAGAAGTAGCTGAGGCAGCAGTCAATGACTGAGCGCAAGTTGATAGACGGCAATGAAGCAACTGCTGAAGGCGCTATTGCTGCCGGGTGTCGCTACTTTTTCGGCTACCCTATAACCCCGCAGAATAAGATTCCCGAGTATATGTCCGAGCATCTGCCCCCGGTCGGCGGCGTGTACATCCAGGCCGAAAGCGAGGTAGCGGCCATCAACATGGTTTACGGGGCTGCTGCCACCGGAGCCTGGGTGATGACCACCTCCTCCTCCCCTGGTATCTCGCTAATGCAGGAAGGTCTCTCGTACATGATTGGCTCCGAGCTGCCCTGTGTGGTAGTAAATATGGTCCGTGGGGGGCCCGGATTGGGTAATATCGGGCCGGCGCAGTCTGACTACTGGTTGGCGACCCGCGGGGCCGGTCATGGTGACGGCCGCTGCCTGACCTTTGCACCGGACAGTGTTCAGGAGCTGTATGACTTGACCGGTGAAGCTTTCACCATCGCCCAACGATACCGCAATCCAGTGATGATTCTGGCCGACGCTATCCTGGCCAATATGAAGGAACCGTGCCGTCTGCGGGAGCGTCGCGACCATCCCACCGAGCAGCCGCAGTGGGCGGTGGGCGGGACGCGCGACGGGCGCCCACGCAATATCATCAATTCTCTCTATGTTGATTTACCTGAGGAAGAACAGGTGAACTTGCGCATTGCCCGCCGATACGCGGAAGCTGCCCAGAATGAAGTGCGCCTGGCTGAGTATGGCGCTGATAAGCCCCAGATATTATTGTGTGCCTATGGGACAGCGGCCCGCATCTGCCAGACGGCAGTGCAGCGGGCCACCCAGGCCGGCGTCCCCACCCGCCTGCTGCGGCCGATAAGCCTTTTCCCTTTCCCCACCGAAACAATCCAGCGGTGGGCGGATTGCGTTGAGAAGATACTGGTGGTCGAATTGTCAATGGGACAGTTTATTGAGGATATACGGCTGGCGGTGGAGGGCCGGTGCCCGGTGGAGTTGATGGGACGCACCGGCGGAATGGTGATGACGCCAGAGGAAGTTACCAATAGGATTGTACAGATGGGCCAGAGCGATTGAGGCGTCTAAAAGATGAGTAGAGCAAGTTCGCTATCATCAACTAATCACGCCCAGGCGGTCTACACCTATCCGGATAGTCTGACCGAGGTGCCGCTGCGGTATTGCCCCGGTTGTACTCATGGCATTGCCCATCGGCTGATAGCCGAGGTTATTGACGAGCTGGGTATCCAGGAGCGGACGGTAGCCATTGCCACGGTAGGCTGCTCGGTATACGCCTATGAATACTTCGCGACCGACGCGGTGCAAGCGGCCCACGGGCGGGGACCAGCGGTAGCCACTGGAATCAAGCGCACCCAGCCCGATACCCTGGTCTTTACCTATCAGGGCGACGGTGATTTGGCTTCCATCGGCTTGGCCGAAGTGATGCATGCCGCGGCGCGTGCCGAGAACTTCACGGTGATTTTCATCAATAATGCTGTCTTTGGCATGACCCAGGGGCAGATGGCGCCTACGACCCTCATGGGCCAGAAGACCACTACCACACCCCAGGGCCGCACCCGCCAGCAGGGCGGATACCCACTGAACATCTGCGAACTGCTGGCGCCGATAGCGGGGGTGGCTTACCTGGCCCGGGAGACCATGATCACGCCCAAGCACGTGATGCGGGCTAAGCGCAGCCTCAAAAAAGCCTTCCAGGTCCAGATGGACGAGCTGGGATTCTCGTTGGTAGAGTTGGTAAGCACCTGTCCAACTTGGTGGCGGATGAAGCCGCTGGAAGCCTTCAGATGGCTGGAAGAAGAGATGTTGGCTCAGTATCCTCTGCAGGTATTTGTGGATAAGACTGAGCAGAACGATTAGACGCCAGTAAGTGAGGCAATGGTTATGCGTGAAGAAGTATATATGGCGGGTATGGGCGGGCAAGGGGTATTGCTGGCCGGTCAGACCCTGGCCCAAGCCGCGATGATGGTGGGCTTGGAAGTTTCTTGTTTGCCTCTGTACAGCCCCGAGGTGCGCGGGGGACGGGCGACTTGTACCGTGGTCATCGCCAATGACCAGGTAGGCAGCCCAGTGGTGGGCCATCCGGCCACAATGATTCTGATGGACAAGATAGCCGTGGATAACCATTTGAACAAACTCCGACCAGACGGCCTGGTGGTGGTCAATTCTTCCCTGGCGGGAGAGGAATTTGACCGGGCCGACATCACCACCATTACCATTCCCGCCAATGACATTGCCATTGACGTTGGCAGTGAACGGGCAGTAAATATGGTGCTCTTGGGTAGCTACACGGCAATGACCGAATTGGTTAGCCTCGCCGACATTGAGCAGGCACTGCGTGAGGTTATTCCTGAGCGCCATCATGCGCTGATGCCAGTCAATATCGCTGCCCTCCACCAGGGAGCACAGGCAGCAATGAAAGCAATCTCACTAACGAGGTGATTCACTATTCTTACCGGACTTGAGGAAATATGTGATCGTAGCCGTCAGTATTTCGACCGCCAGGACGTGGCGCGAGAAAAAGCGTATAATCTATCCCGGCAGGTGGTCCGATCAGCGTCCATCACCATCAAAACCATCCATCGCGAGCAGATCAGTGAGGCGGATGAGCTGTTGGAGCAGACCAGAGGGCTGACTGTTGAAATGCTCACTGCCCTGGAAGATACGCCGGGGTTGCGCCATGGTGGCTTTGTCGGCGATGCGGAAAAGGAATACGCCGAAGCTGCCATTACCCTGGCAGTAGTAACGGGCCACCAGTTGCCTACTCCCGAAGAGCTGGGAATTGATTATGCCCCGTGGCTCAACGGCCTGGCTGAAGCCGGCGGGGAGTTCCGCCGCCACATTCTTGACTTGATAAGACGTGATGAATTAGACCGAGCTGAGCAGTTTCTCAGCACTATGGACGAGATTTACCATACCATAATAGGTTTTGATTACCCTAAAGCCATTAGCCTGGGACTGCGCGGGCGGGGCGATGCCCTGCGCGGGATGGTTGAGCGCACCCGGGGCGATTTGACCAACGCTCTACGCCAGGCTCGCCTGGAACAGCGGTTAGGGGAGTTTGACAAACGTCTTAGTCAATGATATAGTATGTTGGTGGATGGAGTATGGCGCAAAGAGGGGATTAGGGCCTAAGGGACAGCAATATCCTGAAGTGTGTCGTCAGTAGCCACAGAATAGCACCAGGTGCACGTCCAGAGGGTGATTAGACATGCAGCGATTCATAATCCTTACAGTGGTACTGCTATTAGTAATGTACCTATCCGGCTGCGGAGGCAGCACCGGCCTCAATATTACCCGAGATGACGGGCAAGACGATGGCGCCGGATACGAGCCATCCCCTCCACCAAGTAATGGTGGGGGCACGACTCCGCCCCCTCCTCCACCTCCCCCATTTCCGTAGGGGGATAGGGCTGTTGATGGAATAATCGTGGGGGCAGATAGGTAAAAGTCTGCGGCCCGGCGGCAATTGTGGCCATGTCTCTGGATAGCAACCTGGCACCGGACATTACCTCTCGCAGTGCCTAACGCTGGCCGACCATCCCCCCCACGTTCTCACCTCCTATTACCAATGGCCATTCCCTTAGAGTCCCGCTAAGACTTCATCCAGAATCTCAAAGTTGCGCTCCGCTCGGCGCCGTAGCCGGCTGGCTAATTGCTGTCGGTGGGCACTGTCTGAGCGGGAAGTGGTCCACAGTTCGTCAACTGCCTGTATGAGACGCTGGGAGGATACCTCATCCGGTTTGACTACTATCTGCTCGGCCGTCTGGGCAAAGTAGTCTACCTTGGGGTCATAGGCAATGCCCACTGCGGGCACAGCAGTAGAAGCGGCGAAGATTAGACCATGCAGCCGCATGGATACCAGCAGGTCCAGCGAGGATATTACTCCCAGAAGATCCCGGGGCTCGGTAATTCCCTCCAGGATAGCTACCGCACTGCCCCCAGCACCGGCCACCCGCCATGCCAGGCTCGTATCCTCTCCCGATTGGAAGGGAATCAACAATACCTGAGCTCCTATCTCATCGCGGAGGTAATGGATAAGCCCAGCGACAGCCTCCTCTATCTCCAACTGGGGCCAACTGCGCAGCGAAATACCTATTAGTGGCGTCTCAGCGGATACCCCACAGCTCGCCAGCAGCTCCTCAGTACGCTCCGCCGAGCCAGGAGATAGCAGCAATGCCGGGTCGGCGGTAACCTGAGCTGGCGGCTCAGCCACTCCCAGTCCGTAACGCAGCAACTGGGCGGACTGTTCATCTCTGACGGTCACTGCCTGAGCTTGAGCAGTAGCCGATGCCGTCAACCGCCACATTAGCCGCCGGCGCAGCGGGCCTATGCCCTGGGCGAATATCATATAGGGAGTCTTCGCCGCCCGAGCCAAGGCCAGCACCCCCAAATAATACAGAGGTGATAGGAAGCTGGTGGTGTCCTGGATAAGCCCCCCACCTCCGCAGATAAGCAAATCAGCGGCTCGCAACTGGCGCCAGATAGCGGACAGTGACCAGCGGGGTGCAGCTATGACGTCATACTGGGCCTGGGTGCGGCTAGGATTGACCGATAGTACGACCAGTTCATCGCCCGGCCGCTGCATCCGTAATTGCTCGACGGTCGCCGCGAGGATTGCTTCGTCGCCGATATTACCAAAGCCGAAGTAGCCAGAAATGAGTAGTCGCATGGGCCTAATCCTGTGCGGGTGCCCGGGTTCGGTGACCGAATCGGCCTATCCCCCACACAATTAGCCACCAGACCAGTCCGAAGACAATGCCCAGCCACAGGCCGTGGGCTACCCGCAACAGGGAGACTACCAGAGGAGTATGGAGATGGCAGAAAGTATTGACAATGGAGACCTGGCCAATCGCTCCCAGCGTCAGTCCCACCCATAGCCCCCGGCGCACCCCCCGGGCCAGTAGTATAAGCGATAGAATCATCACCGGATGAGCAAAAAATATTTCTTTGCTGCGCGGCCTGACCAGGAGAAGTCGGTCCAGCAAGCAGCGCACCTTTATCTCCAGCCCCGAGACACCTATGCCCGGTTCATTGCCCGAACGCAGCAGCAACAAAGCTACCGTAGCCAACCCCAGCACAATTGCCAGGGCATGCCAGTAGCGCACTGCATAATCCAGTGCCTGGCCCAATCCCGCCCGCAGAGCCGACCCTTCGGCCTTCCCCTCTCCCAATTCAGTGCGCACCTCCCAGTAGCGGCGCATTGACCGCGCCGCGAAGAAGGCCGCCACCACCAGCAGCGGCAGCAGTGCCGAGAGCTTTACTCCGCGAAACTGCTCTATATTGACCAGGTAGGACGTATCGGTCAAGCATCCGGCTATCAGCAGTCCGCCGGCCGCCGAGATTGCCGAAATGCGCAGGAACGCTATTACACCACTGACCACCGGCCGGGGCGTCGGCCGCGAGCGCAGGTGGGTAGTCAGTAGCCCCCAGATGGGGAAAATAAGAGCAGCGAATAGAGCGCCGAGCTGGCGCGATATGTTCCAGCCGACCAGGCCTTCCACCGCCGCATCGGCGAATATCAAGGCGGTAATAACCCAGAAACCGATCGGGGACAGGCCGGCGATGGGCTGAATTAGCCACATAAAGGCGGCCCCAATGCCGGCAAATATCAGCGGTAGGGCCCAACCCGGGAGTTTGACAGGGGCAAAAGGCCCGGCAGTACCCAGCCGGAAGCCATCAGCACGTACGCGGTCGGTGAGCCTGCGCAGATAGTCAACATTGACGCCAAGGGGGTCACCTTGATTGAAAAACAAGTGCACATAACACAACCGCACCTTGCGCTCGCGTACCGCTAAGCTGAAGCGGTCAATGGCCCGCTGGGGGCTGAGGCCAAGTAGCTCAGCTTCGCTGATGCTATGGGTGCGAATAAGCTGGTAATCCAGGTGGCGGGCTAGCGTCTTCTCCCCGTCCTGAGCGGCCAGTTCAATGTACCCAAATTGCAGCCCCAAGGCTTGCATTTTGGTAGCCACATACTCTAACAGGCTCTGGTGACCCAGCACTTGAGTACCAGCAAATACCACGGCATCAGCCCCAATATCCTGGGCCGCTTGCAGAGCAGCATCCACCGCCTCAGGTGTATTCACCCAATCCGGCCGCGGACGAGCGATGATTTTAAGACCCGCTGCCTTAACCGTTTCTACGGCTTCATCGTATCCCAGACCTATCTCGCCCAGTTGGGGGGCGATGCGGCGGAGTTTGATGTACCTCTCGTAGCTATGCGGATAGGCGGATGGCAGCTTAGCCTCTGTCTGCTGGATTATCCGCTTCCGGGCGGCGGGCGACAGCGACATTACCGGAACAATGCTGGCTTTGGTGGCACTGAGTAATCTATTGGTCTCGGCCAGTTCTGCCAGGCTTACCTCGGTGATAGCCACGTGAGTGATGCCGGTGGCCTTTAGTTGGGTCAGGAAGTCCTGAGGAGTTTTTCCCACCAGGCTGGCCGCCCGAGCCGCAGAGGCATAGTCAACCGCGACGGCCACCGTGTCATTAGCCTGCTCGGCGCAGATGCGCAGCCATCCGACCCAGGCCGCAGCAGCTACCCCCGCAATAAGCACTACCAGCAGCACATTTTTTTGGAGTGTGTTCATCAATTACTACACCGTACCCGTTCGTTACCCAGCAGCCAGGGCTTTGACAATAGCCTGGCCGAATTCTTCAGCTACTGCCGGGCCACTGGCAGTAATGATCTTGTCAGCAGCCCACCTATAACAGACACCGCGATTACTCGCTTCATCTGTGCCACCTCCAGTCGGTATCATATCAGACCACCTTCCAAATGTATAGTCACCGTAGCCCTCTCAAATGCCCTCACCAGGTCCAGCTCCCAACTATACTCCAGTGGCTGGGGCGAGGGGTTCGCGGGGGACTAACTGCTGCGCGGCTCGGGGCACTGACAGGGAACATGATGACACTTGGGACAGCCTTGGGCATACTTATCCACTGCAACCTGCTCCAGATCTATCCCGGCAATAGAGGCCAGCGTGCATAGCCAGGCCAGCACGTCGCCGAATTCTTCGCCCGCCTGCTCCGGGTCTCCCCTCAGCAACGCTGAGGCCAACTCCCCTACTTCTTCGGTAAACCACATAAAGGTAGCCGACAGACCCCGGCCACTGTCCTTCTCGTAATAAACACGCTCAATAAGCTGCTGGAATTGTTCAATAGTCATAGCCAATCCACGAATAGTTCCCAGCTCTTTGTAAATGTCCTTCCCAGCCACAGATCATCTCTGTCCGGTCTAAGCAGTTAGCAGACCCTGACCTTGACAACAAGCGACGGTGGTGATATTCTTATATCGTAATTCGTAGCAACAGTGCAGGAGTAGAGCTTGATGACCAAGTGTCCCGGCGAAGAGTTAACTGCGCGTCAACGCCGAATCCTGGCGGCTGTTGTAGAGGAGCACGTAGCCAGTGGAGCTCCGGTAGGATCCAAGACCGTCCACAATGAGTACGGCGTTGAGGCCAGCACGGCGACTATTCGCTATGAGATGGCCGAGTTGGCAGACCAAGGCTATTTGACTCAGCCCCACACCTCCGCGGGCCGCATTCCCACCCAAAAGGGTTACCGCTTCCATATTGGCAATCTGGAGACAACGACTTTACTACCGCTGCGCCAATCAAGTTGGGTTCACCGCCAATACCGCCAGATTGATACCGATATGGACACGGTGCTGCGGATCACGACAAAGGTACTCTCTCAGCTAACCCGACAGCCGGCTCTCAGTGCCGCAGTCAGCGGCATCCCGGCCGATGTTACTGAAATACACGCTACGCCTGTCAGCGCACACACCATTCGCATCAGCTACACGTACTCCGACGGTTCCAGTCAGGAATTGGTAGTGCGATCATCACAGGCGTTAACTGGCCAGCAGATTCGGCAACTGGATCAGGCGCTGACCAAACATTTGCAGGGAAGGCAGGCGACTGATGCCGGTGAGCTGGAGAAGCTGCTGGCCAGCGAAGGCATCCCTGTCCCGCCGTCGGTGATTCGGTCCGTGGCAGCACAACTGACCAGCAGTCGGCAGGGACCTGTCTATGTAGACGGAACAGCTCACATCCTTAACTATCCCGAATTCTACGATGAGCGGCGGCTACGCGCGCTGATGCAGATTCTGGACGAAGAGGCGGCTGTCCACCAGCTATTGCAGGCTACTGGGCCATCGGAAGTTACGGTGCTGATTGGCTCTGAGCACGGCAACCCGGCGTTGACCGATTGCAGTCTGGTGGCCAAGCGGTTCGGGGACTGGCCGCCACAGGGCCGGCCCAGTTGCACCGTGGGAGTAGTAGGGCCCATGCGGATAGCCTATGGTCAGGTAATGTCAGCGGTAGCCTGTGTGGCTGATCAGGCCGACTACTTGCTCAGTGCCGAGGCCTAATCGGACTATCGCCGGTGCGGACTCAGTCGCCCTTAACTTGCTGTATCGGCCCAGATGATAGAGTTGCGTTAACTGTGCCCTCGCAGCACCATACTAATTCCTGCGTCTTTTGACCAGACGACGGCTGACTTACGCATGGGGAGAGAATTGATGCCTATGAGTAACAATCGGGATCAGGAGAAGTTATCGCTGGACGGCGAAGAATCGCAAAAACTACCTCCGGGCGGTGAGTTAGACGCCTCGAAAGAAGAGAGCCCTGACCAGCAGGCGACCGAAAATGAGGCCAGTACCCGGGCGGAGCCGACCGGCGATGACCTCCAGCAGCAGCTCCAGCAGCTACGTCAGGAATATGACAAAGAGCACGACTTGCATCTGCGGGCCGCGGCCGAACTGAGAAACTATAAGCGCCGTGTTGCCCAGCAACAGGCCCAACAGATGCAGTATGCTCATGAGAGTCTGCTTAGCCAGCTCATACC
>SDBT01017282.1_pt1 | contig 11398 bp, 8 predicted proteins | sample 2277101 | NCBI WGS metagenome assembly SDBT01 (sample SAMN10404973, study PRJNA504765) | marine sediment metagenome | isolation source: marine sediment core GS10_PC15, 103 cmbsf | place: Arctic Ocean: Southern Knipovich Ridge | collected 2010 | reverse complement strand
AGTCCTGCTGATTTTATACTTTCATCAAGAGCAAGACCTACCATTTGCGTTTCAGTGGCGGTTTTAAGGATTACAGCATTGCCGGCGATCAGACCCATGATGACTTCGAAAAAGGGGATTGAGAATGGATAGTTCCATGGAGCAATGATCCCGATAACGCCCCACGGGACACGAATAATTTTACTTCTTTTATAGATGAATAATACATTACTGGCTGAAAGATTTTTAATTTTCAGGAATGTATTTGCCTTTTTGCAATAATAATCAACAGCCATCAGGGAAGGCAGTATTTCAGAAGCCATGGCATCCATCCGGGTTTTGCCATTATCTTCGGAAATAATTTGCGCTAATCTGTCTGCATGTTGGTAAATATAATGTCCGACTTTTTTGATCAGTTTTACTCTTTGATTGACGGGAAATTGCGACCATTCCTGTTGTGCCCGACGACCCTCTCTAATTTTCTGTTTTAATTCATCAATGGAGTGTAGGGGAGAATGACCGAGAGATTTGCCATTGGCGGGATTTATTATAGCTGTGTGATTATCTTTGTCCTGAAGATCGATTTGTGACATAATATTGGTTTTCTAAATTGATCTTTTCATAACGCACCTGCAGCAGCTTCAGCAGCGGCCATCTGCCCAAGTTCCCGGTCAATAAAAAACAGACCCTGACGATTATCACTTCCCAACAAATTAATTTTATCAATAATTGAGCTAAAAAGAGTTTCTTCCTCGTGCTGCTCGCCTATAAACCATTGCAGAAAATTGTAAGTGGCGTGATCTTTTTCTCCCCAGGCAGAATCAGTTAATTCATGGATACTTTTAGTGATAAATTTTTCATGTTTGAGTATTTCATCCATCATAATTCTTAAAGATTCATATTCTGTGGGAGGGGCTTCTATTTTTCCAACCACCGCTAATCCACCTAATTCGCTGATATAAGTAAAAAACTTCAACATATGTTGCATTTCTTCAGTTGCATGGGCTTTTAGAAAGGCCGCGCTTCCTTCCAAACCCTTTATATCACACCAGGCGCTCATTTGAAGGTATAGATTTGACGAATAGAATTCTTTATTTAATTGTTCGTTTAGTTTTTTTATCATTGCATCGCTGGCCATAAGAAAATCCCTCCATGTTATATTTTATTGTTTGATTAATGACTTTCTATGATAATATCTACTTTTTCAACAGAGTCATTTACGATTTTTGATATTAATAAAGCTACTAATCGCTTTTCTAATCTTCAAGTTTGAGGAGTAAAATAAGTGAGGTATTAGAAAACGCTATGAAGTGAATTGCTTCATCCAGCAAAAAGAAACTCTTATCCACGAATTACTCGAATTTAGACGAATTTCTATTAGATTATTTAATTCAAAACACCTGATTTAGCTGAATGTATATCTGTAGAGACGTCCCGGCGGGACGTCTCTACAAACCAATATTATGATTCAAACAGGGAGTGACAGTTCGACCATTCTGAGCTACCCCAAGAAACAGAAATATTAAAAATGTCTATTTGAATAGCCTTTGCGTCTGTGAGAAATATTTAGAATTTTTCCAGGATAGTTTTGATTTCACCTTCAAGAGGTATCGATTTTCCGGTATTTATATCGATAATAACAAAGGTTACGTCCGCATCAGCAATTTTTGTTTTGGAATTTTCTAAAAAGATCTGCTGATGAATGGTTGCACTCCGACGGCTGATTGTTGTCATATTACTTCGAATTTCCAGGATTTGGTTAATATGGGCAGGATTTCTGTAATTAATATTGATATTAACGACAGCAAAACCATAGCCATTCTTCATCAGGTCATCCAGAGGAATCACCGATTCTACATAATCCCAGCGTGCTTCCTCTAAAAACTCCAGATAGCGGGCATTATTAACGTGTTGATACATATCCAGATGGTAACCCCGGACTTTGATCTTAATTGTGTGCTTGTTTATTTCCATTTTCTCTCGCTTTAAAAGTCCAGAAATGATTAAAGATGAAGTTTACAACTGCCCCTACCGCGATACCGATTAAATTTGAAATAAAATAGTGATATCCCATAGATGTTAGGATCAATAGTATTAAATAGTTGACGCCGCCCGAGAAGATGGTTACCGCATGGTATTTCATAAATCTGGTAAGGAAACTGCTCTCTTTTTGGTCTTTCCATGTCCAATAATTATTCAGAATAAAATTACTGAGGATCGAGATCTCTATAGCGATAATACCGGCAATTGAAACATCCCAAGAAAATACGGATACAAAGAGTGTCAGGAAGCCCTGGTTTACGACCATTCCGCTGATACCTACCACGGAAAACTTGCCAAAATAGGACTTGAGACTGTGAAATACATGCAGATGTTTGCTCATACTTTTTCCGGATCCTCAAAAAGGGTTTTATTAATCTGATCTATTCATACCGCATCCCGCGCCTGCGGGATGCAATCAAACAGCAAAATAAACTGTGTCATCCTGAAAGGATCTTCCTTCTTGTCGGATCTAACCTGCATGACGGAAGATTCCTACGGAATAACACTAAAGTTTTGCTGATTTCCCAGGCGATCCGCCAGGCGGAAATAACAAAGTTTTTGGCACCAATGGCATAACACAACTGTGAATATATTCAATTCGGAAATTTACAAATTCTTCCAGATAAAGAACAATAATTTATCTACCCCGGATCCGTGGTATAAAAATAATCATTTACCTTTTTTACTCAATTCGGATACATGGGTAAAAAGAGTAACCAACTAATCCGGAGGACATTATGAAACGATTATTTCTGGCAACATCGACATTTTTCACCCTTATTTTTTCACTTTTTCCCTTATTCGGGCAGATCCCGGAACACGTGGATGAGGATAATACTTTAGCTCCGTTCTTTTTTGTTCAGAGTGAGGATGCATCGATTGATCAGCTGCCTCTGAAGGAGACCTTTGCATCGGTGGATATCAGTGGTATTATCGCTGATGTCAAGGTGACACAGGTTTATAAAAATGAGGGGCTGACAAAGCTGGAAGCGATTTATATCTTTCCTGCTTCAACAAGGGCGGCTGTTTACGCGATGAAAATGACTATCGGTGAACGGATTATCCAGGCCAGGATTGAAAAGCGGGAAACTGCCAGAGCAGAATATACGCAGGCCCTGGCAGAAGGACGTACGGCTTCATTGCTTGAACAACAGCGCCCAAATGTATTTCAGATGAATGTTGGTAATATCCTGCCCGGAGACGAAATAAAGATCGAATTGTTTTATACTGAGCTTCTATTATCTGAAAACCAAATGTATGAGTTTGTATTTCCAACGGTTGTGGGACCGCGTTATTCAAACCAGAAGGAATCTGATGCAACCACTCACGACCTCTGGGTAAAAAATCCTTATCTTCATTCCGGCCGGGTACCTACCTATGTCTTTGATATTGATATTACTTTGTCTGCCGGACTACCCATAAAGGAGATCCTCTCCCCTTCACATGAGGTTGACGTCAATTATTTGGGGAAAGATAGAGCCCTGATAAATCTCACCCCGACGACAAAAAATTCAGGAAATAGGGATTTTATCGTGAAATACAGGCTGGCAGGTGACATGATTAGTCCCGGCTTATTACTCTATGAGGGTGAAAAGGAAAATTTTTTTCTGATGATGTTGCAACCGCCAAAGAGAGTTCGTCTGGAAGAGATCCCGGGCAGGGAATATATTTTTATCGTTGATGTATCCGGCTCAATGAATGGCTTCCCGCTTGATATATCCAAAAAACTACTTCGTGATCTGATAGGAAATCTCCGTTCATCTGATCTATTTAATGTATTATTATTTGCTGCCGGCTCAAATGTTCTGGCCGAACATTCTTTGCCCGCTACGGAGGGAAATATAAATAAAGCGATTCGCCTCATTGAGAGCAAGAGAGGCGGCGGGGGGACTGAATTGTTACCGGCTTTAAAAAAAGCACTCGCTCTTCCCAAACAGGAAAACTATTCACGGACCATCGTAATCGCAACAGATGGTTATGTAAATGTCGAAAAGCAGGCCTTTGATTTGATCCGTAATAATCTGGGCAAGGCAAATATGTTCGCTTTTGGTATCGGTTCCAGCGTCAATCGGTTTCTCATCGAGGGCATAGCCCGGGCGGGTATGGGTGAATCTTTTGTCATTACCAGGGCAGCGGAGGCAGCGGCCAAAGCAGATAAATTCCGTGAATATATTTCAACACCCGTCCTGACGAACATTACTTACGCATTTGAAGGTGTGGAAACTTATGATGTGGAACCGGTTGCTATCCCTGATGTTCTGGCCGAACGGCCGGTATTAATTTTTGGAAAATGGCGTGGGCGTCCGGAGGGAACAATCACGCTGAACGGAAAGAGCGGAGGAGGAAAATCATTTTCAAAACAAATCAATCTATCAGATTATAAGCCCTCCGGAAAAAATGCCGGTTTACGATATCTCTGGGCAAGATATAAAATTGCCATGCTAAATGATTATAATCAGGTATCATCCGATATCGCTTTGGTTGAAAAAATAACTGATCTGGGACTTACCTACAGTTTATTGACCGGGTACACCTCCTTTGTTGCCACCGATACAGAAATAAGGTCGGGTAATGGTGAATCGGTAACTGTGAAGCAACCTTTACCATTACCGCAGGGTGTTTCAAATATGGCCCTGGCAGGTGGGAGTGCCGGCAGAGGTTACGGGGGAACAGGATGGAATAAGATGAGACATTATAGTGGTGCACCTGTTACCACACAAATGGATGTGATGGCAGAAGAGGCCGGTAAGGAAGTGCCCCTTAAGGATGATGTTTTATTAATCCGGGTACATTCTTCTCAGTCTGCACTTGAAAATGAATTACGAGAACTTGCAAAATCATATAACAATGACTTTAAGGATTGTTATAGGAATTCTATACAGTATGGAAAAAGTGGAAAACTGGTTATTGACCTGATCCTGGATTCCACCGGTAATATTAAAGAGATAAAAATAGTAGATAATGAGCTAAAAGATAAGTCTTTGGAAAAATGTTTTAAAACTATAATCAAAAATTGGCAGTTTGCATCGATTTCGATTAAAGATGGAACGAAATTGTCTTTTGAGTTTAGATTGGGGAACTAAGACTTAGATTCAATATATAATCCATAATTAAAAATTGAAGTAACACAAGTAGAGATGTCGCAGGCGATGTCTCTACTTTTTTATGCTGCATAACCCTATTTAGTAAATTAAAGGTTCCTCATATCATAACACGATTGCTTTATCAATACATTCAATTCCCATTTGGGCTAACTCAGTCAGAACCGGATTGTATATTTTGGGATGAACTGGAATGTGAACACCGGTCAAATCTATTTTTTTATCTAAGAGCAAACTAGCGGCAATGGCTGCTGGAAGGCTTACGGTGCGGGACATGGCGGAATCTCCTTCAGGCTGGCCAGTCTGGATAAGAGTCGATGTAATCAACTCCTCCTTATTTTCGTAAGCAGTTAAAAAGCGATGATATAATACGATTAAATCAAGATCATTTCTCCCCATTGCCAGTTTTTCCTGTAACAATGTACTGAATATGTCCATTACATTATTTTCCCCGGGAATACTTTTATTACTGAATAATCCAAGCCACTCAAATTTTTTCATGACACTGGCATGTTTTTCCAGATTCAGAAACCAGGCGATTTCATCTATTGCGTCATCTGCTTCTTCATCTGCGCCAACCAATCTCAGCATCAACTGTTTGTAAGATAATCCCTTTAAATCGGAACGTTGAGCATCATCAAAGAGACCTAACTCCTGGGCTTTTTTCATCGTATAGCACCAGCCTATGTTTCTTAACGTTCCTCTGAACACCGTATGGGCATGTTCTAAACCATATAGTTTCTGATAGGGAAGAGCATCACGGTTGGTATATGCCTCAAGACTGCCCATACCTTCAATATCAATTATTTCATAATTCTTGAACAAATCCTTGCTGGGAATGAATACAATCTTTCCATTTTTCAGATATTGTCCATTATTTTTACCAGCCATGACGACACCACGGGGACTCCATGAAAATTTATACCCAAAAGGAGAGGTGTTGCTTTGCAAGGCAGGTAAACCACCACAGTATGATTTAAAACTTACAACTTTCCCGCCTTTTTTTTGTACATCATGTATAATTTTCATCGCCGACATATGATCGATACCGGGATCGAGTCCAATTTCGTTAAGTATGAGTATATTTGATTTTCTGGCTGCGCTGTCTAATCCTTGCATGGCCTCGCTAACATATGAAGTGGTGACAAGATGCTTTTGATATTTTATACATAATTTAGCAATGGTTACATGATAGGTATACGGGACCAGGCTGATAACCAGATCGTGTTGTGCAATCAAGTCATTTAACAGGTCCGGATCATTTATATTAAGTGTGATCGCTTTACCATTATCGAATCCCTGGATAAGTACCTCTGCTTTACTAACCGTTCTACTCGCAACTGTTACCCGATACTTTTTTTTCAGTAAATAGAAAACCAGGGGTCTCGACACTAATCCTGCGCCCAGAACTAAGATGTTTTGCATAATTATAATCTCCCGCCGATATTGAAATCTGTAAATTATTTCTGATTTGTCTGCCTGTAATATATATGTTTAAGTAAAGTAAGTGTTGATTTCTCCGATAATAGAAATAGTTTAATCTATCGATAAAATCTGTTATTTTTATAATCATTAGATTAACCTGCAAAATTCATAAACCACAGAGGGCACGGAGTTATATGATTGATATTATTAGATTTATTTATAATAGACTGATTTTATCTAATTTTAAAAATGTAATTAAATATCTTTAAAACTCTGTGAACTCAGTAGCAAATAAATAAGATTTCATGAATTAATCAAGTTAAAACATTGGTATATGTTTGATAAAGGTATCTAAAGAAATAACATTACGGTTAGACGGCTGCTTTAGATATTAATTCACTATTATTATCATTAACAATCCGGCCAGAGAAAATAGAGTAATTATTTATGTCTTTTCTTCAATCAAAGATATTAAGATGGCTAATTCCTGGTAAGGTGGAATCTGGTTCCGATTATAAGTTTTATCAAAATCTGCCGACCGAGTTTGCCATTTTTGATCTAAACGGCAATTATAAATTTGCCAATTCAAAATATATAAGTGAGGCACAAATCCGGGAGCAGATTATCGGGAAGAACGATGCCTATTATTTTGATATAATTGGTATTGGCGAAGAATGCGTCACTAAAAGACAAGAAATGTTTGACCGCATGCTTAAGGAGCGGAAAACAATACGATTTACGGAGAAACTGGTTTTCTCTGAAACGAACAAAACCTTGTATTATAAGCGATCGTTCCAGCCGGTCTTTGAAAACAGCAATCCCGAAACTATATCAGAAATTCACTTTTTCGGTGATAATATGACCGCGGTGATCCATTCACAGCAGGAATTGAAATTTCTTGCCTATCATGATAAAGTAACTGGCCTAAGAAACAGGGATGCATTTTACCAGGAGCTTGATCAGGTTATCTATGAATCAGAAAGAAAGACGGACGAGAATCTTTCAGCAGTTCTCTTTTGTGATCTGGATAATTTCAAATTGGTAAATGATTCTTTTGGACATGATGTGGGAGACAATGTATTGCGGGAAGTAGCCACCCGGATGAAAAGTTGTTTAAGGAAATCAGATTTTGTCTTTCGCCTGGGGGGGGATGAGTTCACGGTTCTGGTTAAAAATTTAAAGCATGATTATGAAGCAGGAGATATTGCTGAGAAACTATCTAAAAATCTTGCACTGCCTTATGAGGTTGGTGCTCATAAGATGAATTATCTGACTGTCAGTACAGGAATTGTCATATTTCCCAGAGACGGAACAGATCGCGATCTGCTGGTCAAAAGAGCCGATACGGCCATGTATAATGCAAAAAAGAACGGAAAAAATAATTTTCGATTCTTTTCAGAAGCTATGACGACGCAATCACTAGTGCGTTTGAAAATCGAGAATAATTTACGAATGATTGTTAATGATCTGAAATACGATGAGGAATTTATTCTTAACTATCAGCCCATTATCGAGAAGAAACGCAATGGTGAGTTTAAAATCATCGGAGCAGAGGCTTTGCTTCGTTGGCAAAATAAGGAGCTGGGATTCGTTTCACCTGATACATTTATCCCCATTGCAGAAAAAACAGATTTGATTAATTATATCGGAGAATGGGTATTACGGAAGGGTTGTAATGATCTCAAAAATTTAAATGAAAAGTTTAACCGGCCACTGTATATATCGGTCAATGTCTCCGCCAAACAACTAAGATATGCAGATGTTGTAGATAAGCTGAAGAAAATTATACAGGATACGGGCGTCAATCCTGCAAATTTACAATTAGAACTAACTGAAACAGCCTATCTGGATAAGGAGCCGGCTATCATCGATCGCATTAAAGAGCTGGTAGGTATGGGGTTTAAGATCGCCATCGATGATTTTGGTGTAGGTTATGCATCGCTTGCTTACCTGCAAAAAATTCCTGCTTCAACAATTAAAATTGACCGCTCCTTCATTTCCGATATGCATATGAGTGAAGATCATGAAGCATTTGTTAAAGCCATTCTGACCTTGGGGAAAAACCTGAATAAAGAGATCATTGCAGAAGGAGTGGAACGGATGCAACACCTGGATATTTTGAGTATGCAAAAATGTTATAAATATCAGGGTTATCTTTTTAGCAAGCCGATGTTGTTAGAAGATCTAGAAGATTTTATTCGATACGAGGATAAAATTACAGGCAAGGCTACACCAGATAAGGATAGGTAAAACTGCAATCCGCTCTTTGCTTATCGGCTTTCTTATATCTTTCGTCTTAAACCACTATGTCCACTGCTTACTGCATTCTGCTCTCTGTTTTCTAATATCCATCATAGTTTTGAGCCGCAATATTTACAATGTTTTGCGTCATGATCATGACCCTCGGCAGAGCATTGCGGGCAAGATTGTGTACTTACTTTCTCTTTATATTGCTGAGTAAGCTCAGCAGTAACAATCCCTGTTGGCACGGCGATAATACTGTAGCCAAGAATCATGATGATCGCAGCCAATGCCTGGCCCATGCCGGTTTGTGGTGAAACATCTCCATACCCGACTGTCGTAAGTGTGACGATAGCCCAATAGACGCTAATAGGGATACTGGTAAATCCATTTTTTTCATCTTCAATAACATACATGAGTGATCCGAAGATTACAACCAGGGTAAGGACAGTAAAAAGAAAGACAGCTATCTTCCGGCTGCTGCCGCGCATCGCTTGCATTAATATTTGTGCTTCTCGAAGAAATCGTACCAGCTTAAATACGCGGAAGATTCTGAGAACACGCAGCAGACGAATTACTAAAAAGAATTGAGTGCCAGGGACCAGTAGTGAAAAATATGTCGGCAGGAATGAAAAAAGATCAATAAGACCAAAAAAACTCGTCGCGTATTTCAGCGGTTTTCCCACACTCATTAATCGAAGTAGATACTCGATAGTAAAAAGGATTGTAAAGAACCATTCAATAGAATAGAGAATATCTCCATAGCGAAGATTCAAATCTTTAACACTATCCAGCATTACGGTGAGCACACTGAGCAGGATAACAATAATGAGAAAAATATCAAATATTCTGCCTGCTTGTGTGTCTGCTTCGAAGATAATTGTGTGAAGTTTTGATTGCCACTTTCTTGTCATGATGATCCTTTGTTTTATTCAGAATCAAAATATAAATATTCTCAGCCTAATTCAATATGGCCGGTGATAAAGTTTTCCTGAAGGAATGGAGACGGCTTACAAGAATGAATGTACATAGGTGCAGGAGTTACCGGATTTATTAAAAGCAGGATGGAGAACAATCGGAGGAAAATATTTTGAAGTTCTGTATTCTTTAATTAAATTAAAAGCTTGTTTAAAAATATTTTTTGTTAAAATGGAAATGTCACAGCTGGATTTCTGGTTAACGTAATGATCTAAGGCAATTCATGCTTACCGGGGTCGCCGGATTTAGTGACATCAATAATCCCTTATATCAATTGGAGTTTGTATGAAGAATTTTATGTTCTGGCTTTTAATTCTCACTTTTTTCATGTCAGCCTGTTCCCTGGAGAAGGAGAAAGTCAAATTAGAGCCGGGTACGCCGACTTATGTCTTTGCAAAGGAACTGACAGCTGTTGTCCCCTCTGTGGATCCAGACAGCAATAAGGTAATCATTAGTACGGATAAGTTTGATATCACTACAGGGGAAGTGATGGAGGCCCTGGTGAAAAATTTTGGCCCCCGGGTATCCGATCTGAAAAAAATGGATGCGACAAGGGTAAAACAAATTGTTGAAGGAAATGCTACAAAGATCGGCGAACAAAAACTTCTGCTATCTGCTGCAGATGAAAAAGGTATCAGCGCCAGCGAGGAAATTGTGGACAGCTTATTGCAGGCCCAGTTTGCTCATGTTGGTGGTGAAGAAGTTTTTATGAAATATATTAACAATAACGGTATGTCGATTGATGTTGTAAAAGAAGATATTGCCAATGGCTATATAATCGAAAAATATATCGATATAGTTATTTCTGAAGAGGTATCCGTGGATGAGGAGGAATTGCAGAGTCGCTACAGACGTCTTATTCAAAAGGATCAAACGGCTTCGGTTCGTCATATTCTGATGATGACTAAGGGTAAAACAGATGCTGAGAAAAAAGAAGTTTATAAAAAAATGAAAAAAATTCTGTCCCGTGCCAAGAATGGAGAAGATTTTGCCCAACTGGCCAATACGTATTCGGAGGATCCCGGTTCAAAGGGCAAAGGCGGTTTGTACGAAGATTTTGAGCGGGGAGCCATGGTGAAAGCCTTTGAGGATGCCGCTTTCTCCGTTCCGATTGGTGAAGTTAGTGATATTGTCGAAACAGAATATGGCTATCATATTCTAAAAATTGTTAATCGAAAAAGTGAGACACGTAGTTTTGAAGAATTAAGAGAAGAAATTCAGAAAGAAGTTCAAAAAGAGAATGAGAGAGAGATTGTCAGTAACCAGATAACAAAACTGAAAACCGAAAACAATTTCCAGAAATATCCTTTATAGCACTGAGAAAATATTTTTCTCGCAAAGACATAACGATATTTTATAGAACGCTGATGACCCGGATAACGCTGATTCTCGCGGATTTATTTATAATATATTTTTTTAATTCGTGAAATTCGTCAAAATTCGTGTAATTCGTGTTTGCCCCCGCCCGAGGCGGGCGGGACAAATTCTTTTTTTTGTTTGCAACCTTGGGCTGCGTTATGCTATTGTAGTCGAAAACTTTGTTTTTTTAGCAAAATTTTGATGTCATTCAGTAGGAATCTTCCGTCGTGCAGGTTAAATCCGACAAGAAGGAAGATCCTTACAGGATGACA
>SDBT01017281.1_pt1 | contig 11399 bp, 8 predicted proteins | sample 2277101 | NCBI WGS metagenome assembly SDBT01 (sample SAMN10404973, study PRJNA504765) | marine sediment metagenome | isolation source: marine sediment core GS10_PC15, 103 cmbsf | place: Arctic Ocean: Southern Knipovich Ridge | collected 2010 | reverse complement strand
ATGGGCCCATAGCCTCCGGGTATTATATGATTTGACAGATAGCCCTGGATATAACCTGTATTTTCAGAAGAATATACATTAGCAGCATCAGCCAGGACCTGGCCCGTTTCTATATTTATCCAGGTAAAGCGCCAGGAATCATCTGCCCTTGCCCCTGATACTTCTATGGTTACAAATATTTTTTCTGTATTTATTTTAAACTCGTCTTTTACTACCAATGGAGCAGAGGTCTCACCGTCTATTTCTTCACAAACGACCAGGGCCCCGAATATAAGCTCCGGCGCGCAGGAAGAAACACCAGAAAACACTATCAGTAAAATAAACAGCAATAATAATACTGTTGGTTTGTTCAATTTTATTTGAAGTTTTTTATTTTTATTCAACATTGATTACTACAGGAAGGTGATCTGAAGCTGTGCTGAAAGGCACTTTGAGATTTGATATTTTAAGCCCGGGGGTAACCCAGATATAGTCAATTCTCTCGATTGGTTCATAATGGACCCAGGTCGGCTGATCCCCTGCACCAAGCTCTAGCTGTGAATCAATGAGCCCCGACTGATACATTTTTTCGATCTCTGTATCTCCCGGATCTGCATTGAAATCCCCAAGTATGATCGTCCGTTTGAGCCCATCCCACCGGGCAAGCACTTCTTCTACCTGTTTCTCCCTGATCTCCCCTTCGCCCTCTTTCTGGTGGAGATGCGTGCATAATATATTTATATTTTCCCCTCCGGCTATCTCCACTTCTACAAGCAGGAAGCTTCTTCTTAGGGGGGCCCCTGATCTTGGCAAAAAGCCGCTTTTTACCAGTTTTAAAGGGAATTTACTGAGGACCGCATTTCCCCAGATCGCATCTGATGCAGGCATGTAGATATATTCCATGCCAAGCCGGCCGGACAGCCAGTTGAGCGTATCGGCGGAACCATTGATCACCCATCCCCTGGAAACCTCCTGAAGCGCCACTACTTCTGCGCCGCTGCCTTCAATTACCCTGGCAATACCTTCCAGGTCCTGGTATCCATCTATATTAAATCCCTGGTGGATATTATAATCCATTACCCTTATCGGAGTATTACCCTCCCTGAAGTCATCGGAATTTTTTGCAGGTATCATCATTATCAGGGGCGCTGCCAGCAGTGCAATGACAAGCAGCAGCGGCAGGACCCTCATATACAGGCTCTTGCTTTCCAGCGCTGGATTTACTTTTTTTAGGGCCTGGCCATGGGGAAATTTTAAAGAGACCGCAACAATGCCGCAAATCCCTATAAATGCTGCCAGAAGTACAATAATGATCCAGTTATCAAAAGGCAGGGACATGTCATAGCTTCCATAATATATAAATGCAAATATAAAAAGCAACAGGCCGCTCAAACCGATTGCAGCTGTATTTTTCCAGGGTGTCTTGACCAGCGATGCACTTACTGCCTTACTGATTATGATAAGCATCAACCAGAAACAGCTGATGTTCCCAAAAAATAGCTGCAGGATATATAAATAACCCCCGGTTCCCGGCCATAGCGAGGCAATGATCAGTACTGCTGCCAGGACTGTCAGGGGAAGCCTTGCTTTTTTAAATCTGAAAAGATAGAGACATGCAAAGGCAGCTGCATTTGAGGCAAGGACTGCTGTAAGTGAAATAACTGTGCTGAAACCGGTAACGGCATTAAGGGCCGCAATATTCTGGAATTTAAATAATTGCAAAAATATAAAAGGCATTATAACAGCCAGGGTATAAAAAACAGTTTTTCTCCCATCTGATAGCTTTGCCTGTTTTAAATCACGTGACAGACGGGAGATCAGCCAAAACTGGATCAATACGATTAAAATGACATCTGCGGTTATAAATGGATCGGATCTCCAGACCATGTCCCATGTGCCTAAAAGCCCATGGACAGCAGTGGCCAGGCTGATCCCGAATAAAAGGCCCGGGAAAAAAGTGTAAAACAGGTCAATCTTTTCCTGTTGTAGCAGGGAGATAAAAAGAATAAAACTGGCCAGCCAGAGGATAGTGCCAAGGGCAGCCAATGCAAGGCTCAAAGGCGGCCATGAATTTAGCTGGAGGATTATCCTTATAAGGCCGATCCCGCCAAGTATGATCCACAATAGGGGCCTGCGGCCCAGCTTGAATAAAAAACCTGCGGCAAAGACCAGTGAAAATGATATCACGGCATAAATCCCTACATCAGTCAGGGATATATCCGGACGCTCCCTGTAAAAATTTACCAGAAGTGAAAGGAAAGCCTTGAGGATCTGCCATCCAAAAAAAACATTTAATGCAATAACAAAAAAATATGGCCATTTCAAATTATTTTTAGAGATTGCTTCCATGATTGAATTATTATACCCGATAAAATCATGTATTTCTAGCTGCTAAAATCAGTTCGGCTGTCCCTCATTGGGAACAACACAGATCATGCTCATCCCTTTGTCTCCTGCAATAAACTGGTGCACTTCAAGAGCTTCAATAAAAACAAAATCATCTTTTTTTATTGTTCTTTTTTCATTTCCCTCCAGGACAAATCCATCTCCGCTGGCAATATACACTTCATGTTCCCAGCTGTGGTTATGATTGGGGGTATGGCCGTCCGGGCTGATCTCAAACAATCTCATTGCAAAATTTGGAGCCCCGTCACTTGCTGTTATCATGGGATAAAATTTTATCCCTTTAACATCATCACTCTCCATTATTATAGGGCTGGAGCCTTCCTTTTTTTTTATGATCATTTTAAAATCCTTTCAGATATTCAAAGAAGTTTTGATTATACTCAATACTAAAAATTAAGAAAAGTTTTTCAAATATTTATTGGCCATGTATCAGTTGTTGGATCTTTTCCAGTGCAGGGCCTGCCCTTTCATGCCATACTATACTGGCACTTCTGTCATAATGGGTCTTCTCCTTATTTATGATAATATATTTTTTTGATAGTGCAGGCAGGTTGTTCACCGGGGCCACCCCCAGGCTGGAACCAATGACCAGAAGCATATCACTATTTTTGACTTCTACTAAAGCTTCCCGGTAGCAATCTGGAAGCCCATCTCCAAAAAGTACCACTCCCGGCCTCAGCATTCCTCCGCATTTGCTGCACATGGGAGGGTTCTCGCCTTCTTTTATCTTGCGGGTCAAAAGGCTGAATTCAACTTTCTTCCTGCACGATGTACAATATCCTTCCCTTATGTTCCCGTGCACCTCATATACTTTTTTTGAACCAGCCTTTAGATGAAGGCCATCGATGTTCTGGGTGATTATACATGCCAGGAGCCCCTCTCTTTCCATTTCTGCCAAGACCAGGTGGCCCACATGGGGTTTTGTATTTTCAATATCTTCCAGGAAACTCAACATGGCCATTCCCTGCCTGAAAAACTCTTCAGGGTCTCCATACAACAGGTCTCTGGTCATTACTCCGGCATCAAATTTTGACCATATTCCGCCGGGGCTCCTGAAATCAGGGATACCGCTCTCGGTTGAGATCCCGGCCCCGGTAAGCACAGCTGTCTTTTTACTTTTCAGCAGTGCCCTGGCAATGCCTTTGGATATTTCTTCTTTTTCCATAAAAAAACTTGCCTTTTAAAAGATAGGTTTTGATCTAATTTTATCTGAATCAGGCAAGTATTAATATCATTTTGTTATTTATAAAATATTATTCCTTTCCCTGGCCCGCAAATTCTAATTTTTTAATCTTTAATACTTTAGCGATAAAAATATTTACTAAAGCCGGGTCAAACTGGGTCCCGCCGCATCTTTTGATCTCTTTTATAGCTTCTTTTTCACTATTTGCATTTTTATAGGGCCTATCATTGATAATAGTGTCATAAGCATCAATAATATACACCATCCTTGATATTAGAGGGATATTTTTTCCTTTGAGCCCTTCCGGATAACCGGTCCCATCCCATCTTTCGTGAGAATAAAGAATGTATTCAGAGATTTTTTCTATCATCGGGGTCGCTTTTGCTATCCTGTATCCCGATGTAGAATGTTTCTTAATTATATCAAACTCATCCTGGCTGAGTGAGCCGCTCTTATTTAAAATATTATCCGGAATGACAACTTTACCGATATCATGGAGCTCAGTTGCAAGAATAAGCTTTTCCTTGTCTTCCTGGTCAAAATTCATTATTTCCCCGAATAATGAAGCAGTACTTTTAAGCCTTTCCATATGTTCCTCTGCAACAGAATCTTTCTCCAGCATAGTCGCCCTGATTGCGGCCAGGGCTGATTTTATTACCTCTTCCCTTTTTGGGATCTTGTTTTCGTAAAGCCTGTCATCTGCTTCTTTGAAAGTTTCCATTGCACTTTTGGAACCAGGCTCACTTATCGAATAACCATATGATACATTTAAGGGATACTGGCCCTTTTTTAAATCCTGGTTAAATGCATCAATATTTAAATAGAATCTTTCTGCCACACTTTTTAGTTTATCCCCGCTTGCATTTCTGATCAGCACAGCAAATTCATCCCCACCAATTCTTGCGATCACATCACCCGGCCTAAAGGTCTTCCTTAAAATCCTGGAGAGGTTTATTATCATCTTATCTCCATGCTGGTGCCCGATTGTATCGTTTACATATTTTAAGCCATCAATATCCAGGAGAAGTATGGCATTTCTAGAATTCCTTTCGTCAAATTGCAGATGGAGCTGTTCTTCAAAAAAAGCCCTATTGTAAACCCCGCTTAATGCATCATGGGAAGCAATGTATTTTAATTTTTCTTCCATTTTTTTCTTATCCGTATGGTCCCGGCTTATTGCGATCAATCCTATTTTTTTATTTCCGGCCCCATTAAAGTTTTTAAAGTTCCAGATTATGACCCTGGTCTTCCCATTTTTGCACCGGATCATAGTCTCAAAATCCTCATCGGTACTCTTTTTATTGATCATTGAAAAGATATAATCGATAACTTTCTTTCTGTAGCCTGTATCAGGATACAGCCATTCCCATATTTTATTGTGTCCCACCACTTCACTGCGCAGATAACCGCTGATGTTCTCGGCAGCTTTATTCCACACAATAACATTGAGTTCCCTGTCAAAAACATTTAACCAGAGACTGGCATTGTCTATAATGCTCTCACGGAATTGGCTGAGGCTCTGTATCTGGTTGGTTATACTTTTATGCTCCGTTATGTCGATCATCGAGACAATTGCTTTTGAATAAGTCTTATTTCCATTTGAAACGATTATCCATCTTGCAATAATATTCTTTTTCTGTCCATTTAATGTATTAAAAGCCGCTTCACCTTCAAATATCTCTTTGGCCCCGGCAATAGTTACCAGCCATTCTGTAAAAATGTCCTTTAGTTCTTTACAAAGTATCTGGATAAAATAATCACTGATCTTTTTTTTGTTTTTTAGCATGAATAATTCAAGATTGGCCCTGTTTATCTGGGTGACTTTTAACATATTGGCACATCTTGAAACACTTTCCGGGTGGCTCTCAAAATATTCTTTAAAATCAAGGACCCCTTTTTCACTAATAATAGAATTGATGTATTCCTTTATATCGGTAATATCTAATTCCCAGAGGGGTATGGGGGATTCTTCAAAAAGTGTATGAAATCTATCCTGGATTTCAAGTAATTCTTTCTCTGCTTTTTTACTGACCGTGATATCGTCAAAAAAATTGAGGGTAGCTGTCTTACTTCCCAATGATATCGGCAGTGAGCTTAGCTCAAGCCACCTTGTATCTCCCGTATTATCAATAAATCTAAATATATTGTTATTAATAAGTTTTTCATTATTCATTACTTTTACCAGATAGCCTGTAAAAATATTCTGATCATTTGGATGAATAAAATCTATTACTCTTTTTGAATAAAACTCCTCTTTTAAATACCCAAGGGTCTGTAAAGTTTTTTGATTGGCAAATCTAATGATCCCATCCTGGACTATGATCACATTATCATCAGACTCCTCTACTGCTTTAAAGTATTGTTTCAGCTGCTTTTTTCCATTGGATTTATTTCCTGGTGCATTATTAATACTTACTGACTGAAAAACTGATTCCCTTCTTTTCTCAAACTCTACTTTTGAGACGGCACCTTTATGTCTTAAGTTATTTATTCTTTTAAGCCTGAGGACCAGGTCATTTTGCTGCCTTTTTTTTAACTCTTCTTTTGTATTCCTGAAATTTCTTTTCTTGATCAAAACGAGAAGAGAAATCAGTACTAATATAATAAAAATGGTTATTATCAGTAATAATCTATGGTCGGTCAAAAATAAGCCAATTGTAGTATTTAATGCATTCATCTTAAAAAAGCCCCCAAATAACAAAAACCGGCTAAATTAGCCGGTTACGCTACTCGCTCCACTTTCCCTAAGCGTCCAAATTTAAGAAAAGCTTCAAAGCTTCTAATTATTTTATTAATATTTTATTATAGTTATTTAATATATATTATTTTCACATAAATGTCAATATTAAATATAAATTATTTTTTAACCTGGTATATATTATTATATTGACTTAAATATAACTTAAAGATAATAATACATGAATTCATAGCACAGTGAAAACTATTTTAGATAATGATCAAACCAGGTAGATCATGCAGAACGGAGTTCCATCCTGCTAAAATTCTTTGTCTCTTTGAATACCCAGATGCCGGTCACTGCGATTGAGAGAAAATCTGCAACAGGAACTGCTATCCATATACCGTTTAGGCCCAGGAAAACCGGAAGCAGCAATACAGCCGGTATCAGGAATATGATCTGCCTGGATATGGTCAGCACGAGAGCAGGAGTAGCTTTCCCAATAGCCTGGAAAAAGCCTCCCCCCAGCATCTGTATCCCTATAAATGGAAGGAAGATCACCACTATCCTCAAAATTGAGACCCCCTCTTCAATCAATGCGGCCTCATCGCTAAAGAGGCGCAGTACCATTCGAGGTATTATCATCATGATCAGAAAACCCGCACCAGCAATGATCACCGTCCAGAGGATGGCTACACCCAGGACTTTTTTAACCCGGCTGTACAGCTTCGCTCCATAATTAAACCCGACGATCGTAGAAAATCCCTGGGCAATGCCTACTATGGACATCTGGATAAAACTCAGGATCCTCAGGCCAATTCCCATTATGGCAATGTAGAGGTCGCCTCCATAGTAAAAAAGAAGCCTGTTGAATATCAATACTATTATACCGGCAACAACTGTTCTTAAAAAAGAAGGAAATCCAATGGAAAGGATCTCCTTTACAACTCCCGGCTTTAATTTGAACATGGAAATACTAAACTTGAAAATGCTTTTCCCAAAATAGAAATAGGAAAAAATATATATGCAGCTTACTACCTGGCTGATCACTGTGGCAATGGCTGCCCCCCTGATACCCATTTTAAGGCCAAAAATAAAAATAGGATCAAGTATTATATTTAATACTGCACCTATTATCATGGGATACATCGCTGCCCTGGGATTGCCTTCAGCTCTAATATAATTATTGCTTCCCAGGGAAAAAGAGAAGAATATGAAGCCGAGCAGGACTATATAGGTATAATCCCTGGCAAAAGGAAGGACCTGGCTGGAAGCTCCAAAAAAAATAAGAAGTTTGTCTATAAAAAGATAGCTTATGGCCATGCAGAAGATACCGAGTATCAGGTTTAGTGCAACCCCGTTTCCAAAGGCATTCCGTGCAATATCTTTCCTGTTTCTACCAAGCGCCCTGGATATTACTGAGGCGCCGCCAACACCGATCATCAGGCCCAGGGCCATTATTACCATCTGGATAGGCAGTGCTATGGAAAGTGCAGCAATTGCCAGTGGGCCTACTCCCCGGCCGACAAAAATAGTATCCACTATATTATACAAGGCACCTACCACCATCGCCAGGGTAGCAGGTGCCGAAAACTTGAACAGTACGCTGCTAATATTGCCTTTGAGCAGAAACTCTCTTTTAGACTTCATGCCCGGTTACTTCTAAAAACACATATTGATACTATTTGCTTTTCTACTGGTTTAAAATATTTCTGAAGAACTGATTTTTTGCTGCTGTATTATATCCAACCGCACTGGAATTTCCAAACCACTGGGGCCAGGAATTAAAAGTTGTGATCGTAATATCTTCTCTCCCCAGGGAAAGTAGTACCGGAAGTATTTGTGAAGCTTGCCCTATGGAAATATTTGTCCATACATACTGGCTCATTGTGTTCAGGAAATTGCCAAGATTTCCGGAATTGACCATGGACCTTTTTTGCAGAAGAAGATCAGCCATTAGCATGGCAGCCTGTTTTTCCCTGGCATATGCACCTCCACCATAAAGGCTTCTTCCCTTTCTGGCTCTGGAGAGGGCCAGGGCCTGGGAACCATTTATGTGATGGGTCCCCACACCAAGATAGCAATTTGAAAAAGGATCGGCGATATTCTCTTCTACAGTGGTGGTCACTCCACCCAGGTAATTGATCAGGTGCGGGAAACCATCAAAGTCCGTTATTACATAAAAATCAATCTTGCCCCCCACAAATTGTTCAAACTTTGCTACAGCATGATCATTGCCGCCTATGGCATGATATCCATTTATCTTTCTGCCTCCAAACCATGTATCACGGGGAATTGTTACAAAATAAATCTTTCCTGTATCCAGGTTCAGATGTACAAAAATATTAATATCGGTCCTTCCGCTTATTCTTCCCCCGGCTCTGTCGCTGGCACTATCGTCACCCCAGATCATAAAATTAACTTTTCTGCCTCCCTGGAAGCCACTGATACCTCCTGAACTATATCCACTGGATGCAGCAGCAGGGGCACCGGCATATGGAGTTATTCCATAGCTCGCACAGATCTGGGCAAATTCCTGTGACTTTAAGAATCCATCAAGGACCTGTTTCCTGCTAGTCCCGCTTTTCAGCTTGCCCAACCAGATCCCGTAACCAGATGAATCTGGTTCCCTGTTGAAGAAGGCTCTGTAAAGAATGGTGAGATAAGCCTCATTGCCATGGTTCTGCTTTAAAAATTCATCACTGAATACAAATCCTTCAGCCACATCTGCTCCAGTTTTTGAACCATTTAGAAGACGGCTGACCCACTCTTCCAACCCTCCCTGATCCGGCGGCCTGTTAAGGCACTGCTCATAAAAACGTGTTACAAATGCCTGGACCTGTTCTGCTGACCCGCCATCGGCAAATGTCGGGAAAACAGTCAGTGCAATGACTGCAACCAGGATAAAGACCAATAAATACCTGGCTTTGGTTAAGATTTTTCCTTTCATTACTTCCCCTTATAAAATTATTATTAAGTTAAAAATACTTTACTATTATACAACATTTCTAAATGGATAAAACTTTTAAATTGTTTTTAGCCATCTTTCAATCCCCCTGTTCATCCCCATCCTGGTAAGTGCAAAATCATATTTGACCGGATCGTCTTCGTTGATTTTTTTAAAGGACCCGGAAATCTCAATTGTTGTTTTCAGGTCAGCCTGTTTTCTTGTGGTAAACCCCAGCAACCTGGAGATATGGTACATATGTGTATCAAGCGGGACGATCAGTTTTGAAGGCGGGATCCCTTTCCAGCCTCCGGGATCGACCCTGTCCTTCCTGACCATCCAGCGCAGATAGAGATTCAACCTTTTGAAGGCACTGCTGCCCAGGGGTGAAGGGATCAGGCTGCAGCAGTCTCCGGAGGATAGCGAGTCCAGGTTTTTTATAAAATTCAGTAATGCAGGGATCACCGTGGCATCATTTTTGCTGTATCCAGCCAGGAAGCAATAATTTATAGAACCATATTTTTTCAGTACTTCCCTGATCTTTAAAAGAAGGTTCAAGACTTCCCGGCCGGCGGTAAACCGGTGTTTAAAATCATTAAAAATCCCGGCCTCTCTATTAAAAGAGGGGCCCATTAAAAAATCCCTGGGCCTGGGATTTAAAATTTTTAACACTTTTGATACGCTTTTAAGTATCTGGTTCACTCTTCCATATGCCAGTGAAGAAGCTATGAGGCCGGCGATTTCCCGGTCACCAGTATTGTCATAATCATATAAGAATTCCAGGGGATCAGGATGGATGAAATCTCTGTCATTATATTTTAGGTAAATCTTCTCTAATTCATCCTTTAAGGCCATCTATCCTAACTAAAAATCATCTAGATCTTATTATCTGATAATAATTCTTTATGCCTGGCCAATATACCGTCTGCCAGCTCAGCCAGCAATTTAAAATCACTTTCCTTCGGATATCCTTTCACGATCACCGGCTCAAGGATCTCTAGCTTAAGGCTTGAAATAATATCAGCAAGTATTTCCACAGTTTTCCCTGCCCACCCGAAAGAACCAATAATGGAGCCAAATTTAAGCTTTGGCCTTAAAACTTTTACAAGGTAAGCTGCATATATTATATTGGGATGGGGCCCGGCCAGTATCGTAGGGGTGCCGATCACTATTGTGGCAGCATCTATTAAAGCAGCTGCCAGATCCCCCAGGTCCGACTCTGTAAGATGAAATATTTTTACAGTTATACCTCTTTTGGCCAAAGCTTTTTCAAGATATTTTACCATGACCTCAGTGCTTCCATGCATCGATACATAAGGAATGACCACTTCATTTTTTACTGCCTCTGAGGACCATTCCTTATATGCATCCCAGATGAAATCTTCTGGCCTGTGGAGCGGGCCGTGGCTCGGGGCAATGATCTCTATATCAAGATCTTTTAACTTTTCCATATTTTTTCTAATACTGGTCCTGAAAGGCATCATTATTTCGGCAAAATATCTTTTTGCTGCAGGGTATAGTATTTCCCTGTCATCAAAAAACAGTTCATCGGTAGCATAATGGGATCCAAAAAAGTCACAGCTAAAAAGTATCTTTGCCTCTTTTAAGTAAGTGACCATGGTTTCCGGCCAGTGGACCCAGGGAGTCAGCATAAACTGTAATGTCTTGTCTCCGAGTGTTACGGTGTCCCCATCCTCCACTACCTTAAATCTTGATTCCGGGACCTGTAATAGGTCCATAAGCATTGACATACATTTTTTATTGGTGATCAGCCTGGCATCAGGAAAATCCTTGAGCAGCATGGCTATTGATCCTGAATGGTCCTGTTCCCCGTGATGAGAGATAATATAATCAATTTTCTCTACCGACAGGTTTTTCAGGTTATCAAGCAGCGTGCTGTACATGGGTGGATCGACGCTATCCAGCAGCGCGACTTTTTCTGATCCTTTTATAAGATAAGAATTATAGCTGGTCCCGTCCGGAAGAGGTATCAGCTCATCAAATAATTTCCTATCCCTGTCTATGGCTCCAACAGAATAAATGTTTTCCCTGATCTTTTGAGTAACCATCTAAATCTCTCCTTAATGAATTTTATCTTTTGTGCCCTGTTCCAATAAATTATATCTGGCCGTGTAGCACTTCACCATGGCCAGATTAAATATACTGGGATCCTGGATCCTATTTACCTATGACTTCCAGAGCCCATG
>SDBT01017280.1_pt1 | contig 11399 bp, 11 predicted proteins | sample 2277101 | NCBI WGS metagenome assembly SDBT01 (sample SAMN10404973, study PRJNA504765) | marine sediment metagenome | isolation source: marine sediment core GS10_PC15, 103 cmbsf | place: Arctic Ocean: Southern Knipovich Ridge | collected 2010 | reverse complement strand
AAATATAAGGTTAGATGAAAACTTCACTCAAGGCGTTAGTAAATTAGTTGCTCTACAGGCTCCTATTAGTAATATTGCCGGAGCTTATGAAACTAGAAACGTAATGATATTTAATCGAGGGGCTCTCGGATTTTTAAGCTCTGACAAAGTTGCGGACGGATTAGGATCGATTGCTCTGGATCAAGATGAAATACAAAAGGTTCAAGCGGCTATGGACAATTATGGTACTCGGCATGGGCAATATAAACACATAGTTAGTCTGACACCGATGAAATATGTTCGCATGGCTATGTCTATCGCTGATCTAAAAGTTTTCGAGGAGGTAGAAAGCAACGCAATCGCGATAGCTAATGCGTTTGGTGTACCCGAACTGCTTGTAAAATATTATGTAACGGGGGCAACGTTTGATAACATTAAGGCTAGCGAAAGAAGTCTTTACGACAGTACTATTATCCCTGAGAGTAAGGATTTTATGATAGGGATTAATAACTTTTTCAAAACAATTGATGAAGGAATTGAAATATTAGCCAATTTCGATCATGTCGCCGCTTTACAGACCAACCAATTAGACGAGGCTAAAACCAACCAACTCAATGGACGAACAAAATTAGAGGCCTTCCGCACGGGAGCTATTGTTTATAACGATTATTTAGAAAGTTTGAATTTACCACCGGACTCCGAAATTGGAGAGTTAAGAATTTGGGATTTGGACGAAGAACAACAGGACGCAATAGGAGCCGGCACTTTTACAACAACTAATACTTCAGGAAATGGAAACGAACAGGATTAAAGACAAACTAAACCAGCATTATGCTGTAAAAACGAATTTAAGCACTTACAAAGAGCTTCATGAAGATGAGCGTATAATAAAAGCGGTTGCGAATACTTATAACTTCTTTGACCATGACTTTGATGCCTTGCGAATGGGTTGTTGTGCGAAGTCTATTGAGGACCGCGGGAATGATAGTAATGCGCCAGATAAGATACTACACGCATTGTTTCATGATTTAACTCGTCTACCGGGAAAGTCTATGAACGAAGCAGAAACTGAAGTTAATGGACACAAGGTGCTATATGTAGAAAGTAGATTGGCCGACACCGTTGAGGGAGAAGAAACTTTGATTAAGTATAAAGACGAAATTTATAATCAGCATAGCATTGGTTTTCGTTATGTACAATTAGAGTTCATAGAAAGAGAAGACACTAAATGGGAGAAGTTTGTTAGTACACTTATCAACCCCGAGGATGCCGAGAAGGTAGGGTTCGGATTTGATGTTACTGAGATTAATTTATTTGAATGGTCAACGGTAGCGTTTGGGGCAAACAAACTGACGCCGTTCTTAGGAACTAAAACACAAAACAAAAAAATACACTTACAAAATATTTACACCAAAATTGATGCGCTAATTAAAAAAGCAAATCGACAAGATGTAAAGAACAAAAAAATATTTGACTTACAATTAAGTCAACTAAAACAAATGATATTAGAAGTAACTAATAGCAAGCCGTCAAAAAAGGACACTCTAATTTTAGAGCCGTCTGGACAAGACACTTTTATTGATTACGCGAGTCTAAGATCGAGATTTTAATTATTAATTTTTTTAAATCATTTAATCATGACAAAAGAAGAAAAAGAACAAGAAGAGATTGCCTTAATGAAAACCATAAAAGGTAACACGGCAACTCAGATCGAAGATAAGTTAGTAGAGATTCGTAAGGATTACTCAGAACTTATTGGCAAAGCTAAAACGGGATTGATTTCCGAGGAGGCTTTTAAAGAAGGCTTACAGCCTATTGAGGAAAAACTTAAGGATTACGATCCTGAAATTTTCTCAAAGTATAAAGCTTCTATGGAAGAAATGGAGAAACTTAAAGGCATGCTTGACACACAAGGTGTTGAACTAGCTAAACTCAAAGATGGCGGCGGATTGAAGCCTAAGAAAAGCAAGACCGATCAGCTTTGGGATGAGATTTTAGAGCACGTTAAATCGGATGCTTTCGAGAAGTTTGCAGCAAACACAAAACAAAGTGTAAGTTTTGAGCTAAAAACCGTTAGTATTACTGACGATTACACGGGCAATGTGTTTATTTCAGCTCAAGACCCTACGGTTGTAGATCATCCAGAGGTAACTAGGTTAAACATTCGGGATTTACTAAGGGTTAGCCCTATAGACTTTCCACTATTAACCTTTTTAACGGTTACTAATTGGGATAGAGCTGTAGATATGGTTGCTGAAAATGGTATTTTACCAGAATCTGCATTCAAAGAGGTAGAAGTTAGTACTGACGTTAAAAGACTTGGTACATTTATCACTTTGAGTAAACGTATTTTGCGCAGACCTAAATTCATTGTTAATCATTTACGTCAAAGACTGCCGGCTCAGGTTCGTTATTTTGAGGATTTCCAATTGCTTTGGGGAGACGGCACAGGCGACCAATTGCTAGGACTATTTAACGAGGTTAATGATTTTGCAACGGATATCAATGCAACTAAAATTGTAGGCGCTACGGGTGATACAACCAGCATTGAGACCTATAATGCAGGAACTCAAACGCTTGTTAATTTCACTAATAACTTAGATAATCTATTTAATGGTGATATTATAACTTTCGCAGCTACAACTGGCGGAACTTATGACGGTGCATTTACAGCGATTGTACTTAATCCTAAAAAGATTCTTATAGAGCAAGCCTTTACGGCGGATGCTAATGTATTAGCTAACTGGACATTTACGGTTAACAATTCATTTAAGGATTCTATCGAGGCCGCACAGCAAATTGATGTTTTAAAAGTAGCTAACTCTCTAATTAACGTACAACAGTACAAGAATACTGGTTATGTGCTCAATCCAGAGGATGCAACTAAAATAGAACTATTAAAAGGTAACGACGAACACTATATTGATATTCAAAAGCTGGAAACTGGCGTTTTGATGATTAGTGGTGTTCCGGTGGTTCAAACCACGGCGATGCCTGCCGGTAAGTTCCTTTGTGGGGACTGGTCAATGGCGGCTGCTTTGTTCCAATTTACGGACATGAAGTTAGAGTTTGCAGAGAGCGTAGACCAGAAATTAAACAACACCGTTGTAGCTATAATTCAGGAAGAAGTATTATTTCCTATCTATAACAAATTTATGTTTATATCTGGTGATTTTACAACAGCAATCTCAGCAATAAGCGTGTAATATTTAATCTTAAAATTTTATTATTATGAAAGATGCAGTTAGAGCAAAGTTAGTTTTTACGGGAGACAGAAATCAGTTAGAAAAAATCAAGAAAAGAGCACGCGCTACGGTGATTGTTCATAAAATTGAGGTTGAATTTTCTGATGTTGAACTCGTTAAAGAAACTGAGGCGAAAGATGAATCGACTTTAGAAAAAAAGGAATCTAAAAAAGATGATTCTAAAAAAAGTTGGTTCAAAAAAAGCCGAAAATCTAAAAAAGAGTAATCATGGCATACATTATAGACGAGTCTTATTTTATAAGAGAATTAGTTATCCCGAACACATCGGAAGTTGATGTTGGGGACACTCAGAATCCGTTTTCGAACTGGATTGATACCGAGGCTCGTCTTATGTTGCAAGGAGCGCTTGGATTTGAGCTTTTTAAGGATTTTGACGCTGATGTTGATGCAGCTGGAGATTATACAGGTAGTCAACAGAGGTGGCTCGATTTAGTAGATGGGGCTGAATATACCTTTGATGGTGTTCTTTTCAATTTTCCGGGTCTAAAATTCACTCAAGGCACGGTTCCGAGAAGCATGATGGCCTATTATGTTTGGGCTAAGTGGTTTACTTATCATGTGAGTCAAGTTGGCGGCATGGGAGAGCAAACCGGTCAATCGGCAAATAGCAGTATTGCTAATGGAGCCGCGAGACAGTCCAAGGCATGGAATAATTTTGTAACGCTTTATAATGGCGACACGAATATATGGCAAATAGTGTCAGGAATAAGTTTTGATAGGGACGTTCAGAATACTCATTTTGTGAGTCTCTTAAAGTTTTTGTTGCATAATGAATCGGATTATCCGGATGCGGCATTAATTGTTGAAGAGTTTAAAAACAGGTTTAGTATTTAAAAAAATGATAATAGGTAGAGCATTAGGGCATTTATTTGATGGGATGACCATAACGGGAACCCCAACGGGCGATGTTACTGTCCAAAATAATATGGGCAATCAAGATGCGCTCAATAAATTTATAGCTCTAAGCGATAAGAGAAGGGCACAGAAATATCCTTTGATATTTTATGTAATCAACTCAACTCAAAAAAAGGGTAATTATCGTTATTGCAATACCGATCTTATCATTATGATGAATACTAAAGAACATTTTGAATATAAAAACAGAACGGACAAGACTTATATTGATTACATCGAGCCTGTTTACGACGAGGTTGTAACGACGCTTAATAAAAATGTATTTGTAACGGATTTATCTGAAAAGATTGATCGCTACGCTTATGACGATGTACCTAATTATGGTATTCGTAATGAGGAAAGCAATAAATCGGTTAAGCCCGTTAGTGCGATACAGAACAGAAGTGCTGTTACAGAATATGTAGATGCTAGAATAATAAAATTAAGATTAAAAATTAACACAAATTGTTTAATACCATTAAAATAAAAGAAAATGGCAATAGAATGAAATTTACAAGGTGACTGTGCTATCAGTCTACTAGGAACGGGTTTAGCCTCTTGTGTGGCTTTATACGGCGATTTAACTGGCATTGACTTATATACTATAGGCTCATTTGCGTTGGACACTACGTCTGGCACATTTCCAGATGAGGCTGCGTATAAATTGTTGGTGCAAGGAAAATCTGTATTCCCGTTGAATGATATTTTTCAATTCGAACAAAACACGCCGGACAATGAACTGGCGACATCGAGTCGAGGAATAGTGAAGGAAATTAGAACAGGTAAGCCACAGTTTTCGCTTACTTGGAGTAATGGTGCGTGTTTCCATGCGGGTCTTTTTGATAAAAAAGGAAATAACCTATGGGACATTGCAATGAAATTTGAAACAGGGGTGCTTTATGCAACCAATATCGCTAAATCGGTGTTAAAACCGTTTACAACGGGGATGTTCTCGGTAGCGACATATAAGATTCAGCAAGCAACTGACCCTGATATGAGTACTGCTGTATTTCAATATCCAAGTGCTGACGAGTTTAACAGCCGTCAAGTGTTTTTTACTTGGGATGAATTAGGTTATGATCAGACCGACACGAATGGTGTTTTAGATACTACAATCGAGAATACAATTCCAGCATCGGCTTCAACGGATTTTAGTGCAAGCGTTAAAAGCGCTTGTAATTCAAGCGTTGTAATTACGGGTCTTGATGATCCTAACGAGTGGAAGTTAAACGGAGCGCAAATTTCGCCGACAACCATAAGCTCGGTTACATTCAATGCAACAACAGAGGAATATGATTTTGTAGTAACACCGATACTTGTGTCTACAGATACTGTAGAGTTATCGTTAGCCGATGTAGCGGCTGTATTAGACGTGGCTGTGAACTCCGCTGGTGATTTTTACCAAGGACAAGCGCCACTGGTAACAGTAGCATAATAGTTAATGGGGCGGTATATCGCCGCCCTTTTTTATAAACAAATTAATACATAAAAACATGAGCCATTATCATTTAAGAAAAATTACAGAAAAAGGAGTGGAATCTAATTTTGCTCTAGGAGATCAATATACAATTATATATAAAGACAAAAATAAAGGTGAATTTATTAAAGTGGTTGAAGCTTATTTAAAAGACGGGGTTAAAGACGATGTGTTTGCATTTTTACAAACTGGGTTCGGAGCTATTTATAGTCTTGTAAAAAAGGGTCAAGCCTATATTGTAACAAATAGCGGCGCGACATTTAGCAACTTAACATATAAAGGAAAACAAAAATGAAAACAAAAAAAATAGCAGGCGTTGGAGTTAATTTAGATAATCGCAAAGCGATAACTTACGAACAGCTTATGAAATCCGCTTTAACAACTAAAGAGTTTGCTGGTAAGCTAAACGCTAAAAAGTTAATTGATAAAGAGTTAAGAAAAAATGGATTTAAACCAAATAAACCAAAGAGCCAAGCGAGTAAACCAAAGTCTAATCGAAGGTCTTCTCAAAGCGGAGATTCTAAAGAATAAAGAGGAAATAGTAGACTTGGTAAGAAATAGATGGAAGCGTGGTAAAAGACCTGATGGCGCTATTATTGGCGAATACGCTAGTTTTCTTTATCAACGCCAGAAACTTGCTCAGAATCCATTGGCGGGCGGTACTGTTGATTTAATATTAACAGGGGCTTTAAGCGGTGATTTAACTGTATTTCCATTAGCTGGAGGTAATTTTAGCATCTTTAGTAAGGATGAAAAAGCTATTAGTATAGCAGATAAATATGGACTTGATGTCTATGGGCTTACAAAAGAAGAAGAAGAAATGATATTAAATGTTGCTTTTAATAGAATTAACATGAAGTTAATAAACTTTGTTGAATTTGGAACAGCGTTATAATGGGATGTGGAATATGTGGAAAGCTAAACAAACAGCAAAAGGACTTAGTAAAAGTCTATCGAGGCTATTATAATAAGTTTGGCAAGGAATATTGGGTTTACAAAACTAGCGAGCAAGGAGACATAATTATTGTTAATAAAAATCAGTTTAATAAGATATTTGAAACAATGATAAAACCAAACTTGAAAAATGGAGCAGATTTCGCTCATATTAAAGAATATGTCGGATAAATACACATACATATATGAATTTACACAAAGGATTACGCGATATAAGCGCAGTAACGTTTCACGAAATCAAATTTACGGGCAATGTTTATTTAATGGATATTGATTTTGATGATAAGAAAAAATATGAAACGAGTGAAATTGTAGAAATAAACGAGGCTTGGTTAACTCTTTATGATGAATATTATAAAAAGACGGACGATCCTAAATTGCGCAGAGAGCTAAAGAATCGTAAAAAGAATTTAAAGTTACTTATTACGATTAATATGTTAGAGATTATTGTTAAATCTCTTGAGCTGATGAAGGAACACGAAGCATATGTGCCCGTAGCAGTTAAAACAAGCACTCTAAACAGCTTAAAAATAAGCCTTAGGCGTATTCATCGTATGATAATATTTGACCCGTTAGCGAAGCTTGAAACGAATATTAAATATGTTACAAGTTACATGCTCGGTTTAAAGACTCGTTATGAGTTACTGTTTAAAGAGGACATGAAAGTTGATGAAAATGATTTGTTATTATACTATAAAATTAAGAGTAATATAGAAGCAATTTTAAATAAGGATTATATCCCGGACCACGTTAATATGTTACAATGGATTGCTTATGAAAAAGACGCTAAAATAAGATTAAAATATGGCAGGCAACACAATCAAAGGGGCAGAAGGAATTAGACAACTTACGGATTTGTATAATGCCTTATCGAAACAGATAGATTTAGCTACCAAGGAGACAAAGGAATTCTTGTCCTCTACCCAGAAACTGCCTAGCGAGTACATAAAAGCCATAGAAAAATTAAGAACTACACAAAGCGGTTTAGGCGTAAAACTGGACGAAGTTACTGCGAAACAAAAGAAACTTACCGCAGAGCAAAAAGAAAGTGCTCGTATTGCTAATCAAAAAGTTAAGATTAGCGCACAATTAACTAAAGCAACCAAAAAAGAAGCTTTAGAATTAGCAAAACTTCAAGTTGAATTGCGTCAAGTTAGACGTAATGCGCGTGAAATAGCTATAGTTTCTTCTTCATTATCAAATGAATTTGAAAAACAAGCGATAAGACTTGTTCGTTTACGACGTAGATATAAAGGTGTTGCTCTGGCACAAGGCGAAAACTCAAAAGCTGCATTGCGATTAAAAGGGCGTATAGACCGTTTAGACGCCTCTACAAAACGTGTTAAGGATAGTGTAAGTATATTTAGAAGAAACATGAATAGCACTACCATTGCGATGCGTAGTGCCGTAAGAGGTGCTCGCGCTTTGGCTTCAGCAATGGGAATAATGGGTGGCGCGTTTTTAATTGTAAGTGTAGTTCGTCAGGCATTTAATACATTACGAGAGTTTGATCGTCAAGCAATAGCTGTTCAAAAAACTACTGAACTAACTTCAGAACAGATTAAAATATTTAAACAAGATGTCATTGATTTAGCTCTTTCCATAAGGGGCTTGTCTATACAAGGGTTATTAAAATCTTCAGAAGTAGCGGGTCAATTAGGTATTAAGGGCAGTAAAAATATATTAGCTTTTGCCAAGTCGGTTGAATTGTTAAAGATAAGCGCCAAAGGTATTGGAGAAGAATCGGTTGCTCAGTTCGCTAAGTTTATTGAGGTGAGTAAAGATAGTGCTGAAAATGCGGACAGACTAGCCTCTGTTATCACCGACTTGGGTAATAATTTTGCAACTACTGAAAAAGAAATAATTAAAAGTGCCGTTGAAATACAAAAGGGAACTCAATTATATAACATTTCGGCTCAAGCTGTTTTGGGGTTAGCCGCTGCGAGTAGTTCTTTGGGCGTACAAGATCAAGCCGCCAGAACCTCTATACGCAAGACGTTAGGCGTTCTTCAACAGGCTATTTTTACGGGCAAAAACTTAACGCAAGTTTTACAACTAACAGGGCTGAGTGAAAAAGAACTTTCAGAGCAATTCGAAAAAGATGCTTCTAGCGTATTACTTAAATTTTTAAAAGGATTAAAAAGCATAAATGACGCAGGAGGGAATACTAGTCTTATTTTAGATGAGATGAAATTAGCCGGCGATAGAGTTGCACCGACGATTTTATCACTTGCAGAAAAACACGAAAGAACTGCTGAGGCTATTAATCGGGCAAATGCAGAATATGACGCCAATGAGGCCGCATTAAGAGAAGCGGGGCTTGCCGCACAAAGTTTGGATGTACATATAAAAGATTTAGGAAAATCATGGGATGCTTTAATACTTTCTATAGAAAAAGGAGACGGGATTCTTGCGAGTTTTTTAAAGAAAACCATCATAGCTGCAAACGCCGCAATTAAATTCTTTTTAATAACAACTAGAGATTTTACAAAAGAGGCTCAAACTCAAATTAAATTACGTGAGGAATTAATTAAATTAACCTTAGCGGGCAATGATGCTACTACTACAGAATTAGAGATAATACAACAAATAGGACGTATAAATTCCTTGAATAATAAAGAATTGCGGGATGCTATATTGGCTATAAACGAAAAAGCTAAGGCAGAAGAAGACCGTATTAAGTTGATTGAACAAATATTAGCTTTAGAAAAAAACACTTTATCACAAGCAGAATTAGAAAAAAAATCATTAGAAGAACTTATTACTTTGTTAAGTAGTTTAACAGCAATTAGAGAAAATACTATAGTAACTTTAGAGGGCTCTGTAAAGGCTTATAAAAAGTTAATATCTGAATTAGAAACTGAGCGTGACATGCTCGCCACAAACAGCAATCAATACGAGGCGTACAATAAACAAATAGAAGCTGCTGAAAAGAATATAAAACAACTAACCGAAGCTATAAAGGCGGTTAATGAATTACAGGCGGTTAGTCCTTTTGGTATTGATGAAGATGAAATTTTAAAATCAACTGAAGCTCTACAAAAAGCAAAAGACGACGAGCGACTATTAGAAATTCAACACGCTCAAGCAATTCAAGCAATACGAGAGGGCACGCTAGAGCATGCTGGAGCGCTTACTAAAGAGCAAACTGCGATTATAAAAGATGCATTAGATTTGCAATTACGATTAGAACAGGAGTTTGAAGAATCTAAAAAGGATTTAATATTTGAAGGAATAGAGGGTATTTTCGAAGCCCGTGTTAATGCAGTAGATAGAGAAATTGAAGAAAATAGAAGGGTTTTTGCTGACTTATTAAACAATGCAAATCTTACCGAAGAACAGCGTAGTCAGTTAGAGGCTGAGCGCGATCAAAAAGAAGAAGAATTATTAAAGAAAAAACAAGAGCGTGAACAACAAGCATTTATAGTTCAACAAGGATTGGCTGTTGCTGAGATTGCATTAAATTTAGCTCAAACAATAACAGCGATAAATCTAGCTGCTGCCGCAATAGACGCGATAACATTAGGCATCGGCGGGGCTATCTATCGAGCTGCAAATATTCCTATTGCTATTGGAACAGCTGCTGCGCAAACTGGTATTGTATTAGCGCAAACAATTGCAGGATTTAAAGAGGGGGGAATTGCTCCGGGAGGCAAAATATTAGTAAACGACAGCGGAACTACCAGTTATAAGGAAGTAATAAGAACTCCAGACGGTAAAGTATCACGACCTCAAGAAAGAAACACCGTAATAAGTCCACCAAAAGGTACAGAGATATTTAAAAGTGAAAGTGAATTTACAAGACAATTGAATAAAGAGCTTGCCTTTAATGGGATATTACCAATAGTTAACAAATTTTCTACTTCTAATAACAATAGCCTTAACGATGACCGAATTGTAGACGAATTAAAAAGTCTTAAAAAAGTAATAAAAACTGCCGATACAAGTCAAATTATATTTGATGAACGTGGAATAAGTAAATATATAAAGCGCAATGATGCTAGAATTAAAATACTCAATAATCGTTTTATAGGTAAAGGAAAAAAGATATAATAAAATGTCAGAAATACTCAATACGAGAGACGTTACTCACTTTTTAAACTTCATTACAAATGGTGAAGGCGAGATTCAGATTGATGAACCGATAGGTTTCGACGCTGCGGAGTTTACTCTTGAGCAAGAACAAGGCCGTTACGGGCGTGACGTTTCTTTCTCTGGCGGTGAAATAGATTTCGGGTTTCCTAATTCCTCGGGTACTGGTTTAGGATATCAATTTGCTTTACTAAAAACATACGATACTATTTACGGTTTTGAAAGTCAAGTTGAATACTTATTAAGAGACACCGACGGAAACACATACGTTGTTGGTGAAGTTGATTTTTTAACTAAAACAACAGACGGAATAACTTATTTTGATACTAAAATAATACAAAGCACAACGGAGATAACTTTGAAGCGCCGATCAGATATTGCGATAGATTTATTTGGCACAGAGGATTTAGACGATAACACGATAACGGCCATTAATACAAGCAATATTTTACTTGAAGCCAAACCCGTTATACAGACCAGCGCATGGAACGTTACATTGCCCTCATTTAATGATACCATTGCAGCGGCTAGTATTATGCACTTGACACCATTTCAGGGCGCTACAGAAACGGGTATTGAAACCACCGCTGGACCAGTTTTTAATAAAGTAGATGACGCTAATATTAATGCTGATTTTTATGAAGACGTTTTTAATAATCATTGGATTAGCGCGCAAGAAGATTTATCAGACATAACTATTACGATTAGTGGTTTAGTTGCAAGTTTTTTTGTATTTA
>SDBT01017279.1_pt1 | contig 11399 bp, 8 predicted proteins | sample 2277101 | NCBI WGS metagenome assembly SDBT01 (sample SAMN10404973, study PRJNA504765) | marine sediment metagenome | isolation source: marine sediment core GS10_PC15, 103 cmbsf | place: Arctic Ocean: Southern Knipovich Ridge | collected 2010 | reverse complement strand
TCGCGTCCGGCGTCTCCGCCAGCCAGCGCTTCAGTCTCCCTCCCTCGGAAGTGTAGCGAGGCGCTTCGCCCGCCATCGGAAGCCTCCACCCAAGGGACCACCACCCGGGAGTGATATCGGCGTCCGGCGTGGGCCAAGCCCTAGGGTTTTTACCTATTGCCTGATTTTATAGGACTATCGCCGATTATTCGTGTCTTACACCGGCCACATCGCAAGCCAGCCATTCCTGCGATTGCCTGGGTCACGTCGTCGCCCACGTTGCCGCCTTGGCGACTTTGGCGGATAATCCGCCCTGATGCAGGAAACCAGAAACAAGCGATTGCGGCGACTGATTGACCGGTCGACCGTGCAGATGCCCGGGGCGTTCAATGCCCTGGCGGCCCGAGCCATCGAGAAGGCTGGGTTCGAGGCGGTGTATGTCTCGGGGGCTGGTTTGTCGAATGCGGTGTATGGGCTGCCCGACGTGGGGTTGGTGACCCTGACCGAGGCGGTGGACCATGCTCGGCGGATCTGTTCGGCGGTGACACTGCCGGTGGTTGTGGACGGGGACACGGGCTTTGGCGAGGCCGTCAACACGGCACGCACCGTCTCGGAGATGGAGGCCGCCGGGGTTTCGGCGATCCATATCGAGGATCAGGTCTTGCCCAAGAAGTGCGGGCACCTCGATGGTAAGGTGTTGGTTTCCGCTGAGGCGATGGTGGAGAAGATCAAGGCCGCCTGCGCGGCGCGGACGGACCCGGACTTCATGATCATCGCGCGGACGGATGCTCGGGGCGTCGTCTCGTTCGACGAGGCCGTCTCGCGGGCCAAGCGGTACTCAGGCGCGGGGGCGGACGCGATCTTCCCTGAGGCCCTGAAGGATGCCTCGGAGTTGGCGGCTTTCGCAAAGGCCGTTGACGCGCCGCTGTTGGCAAACATGACCGAGTTTGGGAAGACGCCGCTGGTGCCCCTCTCGGAGTTGAGCGAGATGGGCTATCGAATGGTGATCTATCCTCAGACGGCGCTGCGGACGGCTTTCGGGGCGATTGCGAAGATGTTGGCGGACCTTCGGCGCGACGGCGATCAGCGGGCCTGGGTCGATCGCATGCAGACGCGCTCGGAGTTGTACGACCTGCTCGATTACGATGGTCTGCGGAAGATCGACGAAGCCGCAACCTCGAAGAACGGAGCATAAAGACGCAACGCGGCCCCAGGCCGCAACCAACCTGTGCCACAGGTTTGTAACCTGTGTGCTTCACCGGTTCAAAACCGGTGCCACAGGAACTTCTTTTCAGGGCTCTTGGACAAACTGGAGCAGTCATCATGAGTGATAAAAAAGCAGGCGCAGGGTTGGCGGGCATCGTGGCAGGGGACACGGCCGTCGGCGAAGTGACACAGACGAGTCTTCGATATCGCGGATATGGCATCGGCGATTTGGCGGAGAACGCGACGTTCCACGAGGTGGCTCACTTGCTGTTGCACGGCGAGTTGCCGACGCGGGGGCAACTCGCGGAGTTTCGCGAGCGAGTTTGCGCCGCGACGACACTGCCGGCCGAAGTCACGGGCGCGATCAAGGCGATGCCGAACGAAACGCCGCCGATGGACATGTTGCGATCGGCGGTTTCATTACTGGGGCACTATGACCCCGAGGCGCAGGATATTTCGCACGCGGCGGCTTTGCGCAAGAGTGAGCGGCTGATAGGCCAGACGGCCGCGGCCCTGGGACTCTGGGCGCAGAAGTTCAGCGGTGTGGCGGCGATGCGCCCTGACCCGGCCGCGTCGCACGGTGCGAACCTGTTGTCGATGCTTCTGGGCAAGCCCGCCGGGGCCAAGGCCGGGCGCGTGCTGGACGGCACGCTGATTCTCTACGCCGAGCACGAGTTCAACGCTTCGACATTCACGGCCCGTACGATCACGTCGACGCTGTCGGACATGCACTCGGCCGTTTCGGGTGCGATCGGAGCGCTCAAAGGTCCGCTGCACGGCGGGGCGAATGAGGCGGCGATGCGCATGTTTCTGGACATCGGCGAGCCTCAGAATGTCGAGAAGTGGTTCAACGACGTCCAGGCCCACAACAAGGCGCACCCCGACAACAAGAAGCTCATCATGGGATTCGGGCATCGCGTCTATAAGCATGGCGACCACCGTGCGGGGATTCTCAGGGACTGGTCGGCGGACATGACCAAGGAGACCGGCCAGACGAAGTGGCTCGAGATGGCGGACAAGCTTCAGGCGCTGATGCTCGAGAAGAAGAACATCCACCCCAACACGGACTATCCGGCGGCGCATGCGTACTATCAGATGGGGATTCCGATTCCGCTCTACACACCGATCTTCGTGTGCAGCCGCGTGACGGGCTGGTGCGCCCACATCATGGAGCAGTACGAGAACAACCGCCTGATTCGCCCGACGAGCGTCTACATAGGACCGCCGCCGCGAGAAGTCGTCCCGATCGAAAATCGGTCGTAGCCTCTGATCCGCGCCGCGCGGTTGCCCTACCGGCTTGCCGTTTGGCGCATCGACGATTCACGGTGTTCTTGCGAGACGCCTCACGGCGCGCTGCCGAGCCTTCGCGCCTCCAATCGGTCGACGACGATTGCGCCGACGGAATCTCCCAGCACATTGGTCGATGTTCTGAACATGTCGAGAAAGGCGTCGACCGCGAAGATCAGCGGTATGTAGTAGATCGGCAGGTGGACCGCGCTGGCGACGAGAACCATCGTGACGAGGCCGGCATCCGGCACGGCGGCCGCGCCGACCGATGCGAGCACCGCCGTGATGAAGATCAACAGCGTGACGCCCATCGTCATGGCAATGCTGACGTCATCAAGACCCCCGTAGATTTGTATCAGGAAGATGATGGCGACACCCTCGTAAAGGGCCGTGCCGTCCATGTTCATCGTCGCGCCGAGCGGGAGCGAGAAGTTGGCGACCTTGGGCGAGACGTGGAGCCGTTCGGTGACGTTGGCGATCGTCACGGGCAGCGTGGCGGCGCTGGATCGCGTCGTGAAGGCGATCATCCAGGCCTCACGGATGCCGTTGAACAAGCGGATCGGGCCGACGCCGCCCACTGTCGCGGCGATGACGATGAGCACCACGACATGAACGAGGATGGCGCCGATGACGGTGCCGCAGTACCACCCGAGGGTGCCGAAGATGTCTGGCCCGTTCTCGGCGACGAGCTTGGCCACGATGCAGGCGATGGCGAACGGCGAGATCGCCATGAGCCAGTGCGTCACTTTCATGATGACGGCGTTGAGGGCACGGAAGAAGGTGATGACAGGACCTGCCCGATCGACGCCGACGACCATGCAAGCCACGCCGAGCAGCAGGGCGAAGAAGATGATCCCGAGCGAGTTGGGAGGGTTGGCGGACAGGGCGGCAAACGGATTCGTCAATAGCGGCCGGATGATGTCGTCCTTGAAGATGTCGCCGGCGGTGCGGCCCTCGGCGCTCGTGAGCTTGCGGTACTTGTCCGCGTCGTGGCCCCCGGCGGCCTGCTCGCCTTCTTGGACGGCCAGCCAGTGGAGATACTCGGGCCGTGCGCGGCCATCGATATCCAGTGCCTCGGTGTTTGTCTCCGCACTGAACTGCGTTCGGTACTCCGACATTTCGGTTTGGCGATTGGCTCGAACTTCGCGGGCTGCGGCCTTCTCTCCCGGCCGGATCGTCAGGACAAAGACCAGGCCGATGACGACGGCGATCGTGGTCGTTCCGATGTAATAGACCATCGTCTTCCAACCGATCGAGCCGAGTTCCTTCGTGTTGGGCAGGCTGGTGATGCCGGCGACGATGCTGGCGAGGATGAGCGGGGCGATGATCATCTTCAGCGCGCCCATGAAGATCGTCGGGCCGCAGAGGTCGAGCCACCACAGCGCATGCGTGACGAACGCGGGTTGTGGCTGGTCGTCCGCCGCGGCTTGTTTTGTGACCCACCAGAGCGCCAAGCCCACGACGAGACCGACGATCATGCCGACAAAGATGAGGTTGTGGAGTTTGATCTTCATGAGAGCCTCCGCGCGTAGCGTGGCCGATATCGGCCGCTGCGCCAAGTCGCAGAGAGGTTACGTCGTGTGGCGAGGTGTTGGGGCACACGCCGCAGACCGTGGAAGGCCCTCAGGTGATGATCCGCACGAAGCGCTCCGTCTGCTCGTCGTACCTCGTGATTTCGCCGGATTCGAGCTTGTAGAACCATGCGTGCAGTTCAATCTCATTCCGGGCGAGCGCGGCATTGACGCAAGGATGTGTATGAAGGTGACGCACCTGGAGCAGCACGTTGTGTTGAGCAAGCTCGGTCATCGGGTCGGCGTGTTTCTTGTGGGCTTTCGTGGAGCGCGCCATGTCTCGCGCGGCTTCCGCGTGATCGAGCCACCGCGAGATAACGGACGCATCGCCGGGGCTCTCTCTGTCGACGAGGGCCTGCATAGTCCCGCAGTGGGAATGTCCGCAGACGATGATGTGCCGCACGCCCAGCCTCGTGACCGCGAATTCGATGGAGGCCGCCTCGCCGCCGCCGTCGGTGTAGGGCGGGATGATGCCGCCCGCGTTGCGGATCACGAAGATGTCGCCGGGCTCGGTCTGGGTGATCAGGTGCGGGGCAATGCGCGAGTCCGAACACGTGATGAAGACGGCCCGCGGATGTTGGCCGCGAGCGAGGCCTTTGAAGAACGTGGTGAGGCTTGGGAGAACCTCATCTCGAAATGACCGAACGCCGCCGAGGATTTTGTCCATCGTCGCCACTCCTCGACACAGACTCGCGGAAACGAGCCCCGATGGCAAGCCCCCGGGGACGCGACGAGGATCGCGGCGACGGTTGACCCACTGGCTTGCCGTTTGGCGAGCCAAGGATGCACTCTGTCCATACGCGGATCAGTCTTCGAGGATGAACTCCAGGGCCTCGATCATCTCCTCGGTCTCGTTCTCGGGAAAGCTGTGACCGACACCTTTGTACGTGCGGAGGGTCACTTCGGCGCCGAGTTTCTTCAGTTGCTTGGCGGCCTTCCGGTTTGACTCGAGGACGCGGGGGTTCTCATCGGCGCCGATCATGATGAAGACGCGCAGGCCCTCGATATCCTCATCTTCCATCTGTGCCTCGGACTCGATCTTGAACATGCCGGCGACAGGGATGATCCCACGGAAAGTGTCGGGGTTCCGCAGAGCGAGGCTCCACGTGGTCATTCCGCCCTGGCTGAAGCCGGCGAGGATGATCTTGTCTTCGTCGACTTTATGCCTATCCATGGCGCTATTGATCGCGTCCATGACGTTTTCTTCGATGGTGTCGAGGTTTTGGCCCCAGTGGTAGTCGCCCTCTTCGAGTTTGACGGTGCCCTGGGGCGTGAGCAGGATTGCACCGATCTTGTCGGCGGCCTTCTTCCATCGCTTGGCCGTCTTGTCCATCGTGCCGTTGAAGGGGTGCAGCGCGACGAGCAATGGGGCCTGCTCCGATGCGTCAAAGTCGCTGGGCAGTGTGATCTTCCATTCGAAGTCGACGCGCTTTTCACCGGGGTCCGAGTCTTGCCGCCCCGAGGGTCGCGACTTCTTCGCCTTGGCGACGGCCTTGGCGTAGCGGGGATCCTTTCGGATGTTGTCGAAGTCCGCGTCGCCTTCAATCTGGCCCACGATGTCGCCGCCGAAGCCGCCGGCCTCGATCGCCTCATCGAGATGGTCGAAGGCCTCATCCTTGTTCTTCATAAGCGAGAACATACAGGCGACGTTGTAGTGCGTGAGCGAGAGGGCTGGATTGGCACGGTCGCCGACGGCCTCGTGCAGTGCTTCGGCGTGTGACAGGGCTTCGAGCGCGATCTTCAGCGACTCCTTGCGCTGGCCCTTGCCGGAGGTCTGGAGGAGCTTCTGCGTCAGCTCGGTGACCTTGCGGCCATGCGCCTCGGGTGACATCTCGGCGGCATCGGGATCGTCGGATTCCTCATCCTCGTCGTCGTCCTCATCGTCGTCATCCGCATCATCCTCGTCGTCGTCATCCGCGTCGTCGTCGTCCGCGTCCTCGTCGTCATCGGCGTCATCTTCATCGTCGTCGTCCGCGTCGGCCTTTCGGGCCTTGGCGAGGGCCTCGGCGAAACGCTTGTCTTTTCGGATGTTGTCGAAGTCGTCGTCCTCCTTGATGACCTCGCCGAGGTCCATGCCCCAGCCGCCCATTCGGATGGCCTCGTCCAGATGGTCGAAGGCCCTGTCCTTCTTCTTCATGAGCGAGTACATACAGGCGGCGTTATAGTGCGCCAGCGACAGGGAGGGATGTGCCTCTTCGCCAACAGCATCATGTAGCCGGTTGGCATGTTCGACGACCTCGAGTGCGAGTTTGAGCGCCCTGGCTCGTTGGCCCTTCTTGGACGCGGCCACGAGCTCGTTTGTCAGGTCGGTGATGGCCCGACTGTGATCCGCCGGCGACAAGTCAGCCTTGTCGTCGTCACCCTCCTCGTCCTCGTCTTCGTCGGCGTCATCTTCATCATCTTCGTCGTCTTCATCGTCGCCGGCCTTACCGGCCTTCCAGATCGCCATGGCGAATCTGGGGTCTTTTCGGATGTTGTCGAAGTCCGCATCGTTTTCGATCTGCTCACCGAGGCCGGGGTTGGCTTCGCCGGCCTTGATCGCCAGGTCGAGATGCTTGAAGGCCTTGTTCTTCTTCTTCATGATCGAGTACATGCACGCGACGTTGTAGTGCGTGTGGGACAGGGCTGGGTCGGCCTCCTCGCCGACGGCCTTGTGAAGGGCCTTGGCATGTGAGAGGGCCTTGAGGGCGATCTTCAGCGCCTTCTTGTGCTTGCCCTTGCCGGCCGTCTCGATCAACTCTCGCGTCAGTTGGCTGATCTTCTGGCCATGCTCTTGCGGCGAGAGCTTCGGCGTGTCCGGTTTCTTCGGCGTGTCCGGTTTCTTTGGCTTGGCAGGTTTCTTTGGCTTATCGGCCTTGGCCGGCTTATCGGGTTTCTTCGGCTTCTCGACCTTCTTCGGTTTGGCCGGCGCCTTGGGCTTCGCATCGGCGATATTCTCGCGCATGCCCTTGATCAGCTTTCGGAACCGATCCTCCGCGCGCATGGTCTTGAAGTCGTAGTCGTTCAGGAGGTAGTCGGCGTCGCTGTAGCCCGCCTTGATCGCCTTGTCGAGCCAGGTGTAGGACTTGTCCTTATCGCCGAGCAGACAGTGGAAGCAGGCGACGTTGTAGAGCGTGTCGACATCGTCCGGGCGGACCTTGTGCATCTTCTCGGCGAGTTCGAGCGCCTTCTTGTAGTCCGCGTGCCCGTAGGCGATGCGTAGCTCTCGCCGCAACTTGTTGAAGTCGGGTTTCTTTCCGTCGTCGTCTGCCATCGCCAGGGCGGGCAAGCCGGCGAGGAACAGGGCGATGACGGCCCATGTCACGGCGGCTCGGCTGGTGTTCCTGCTTCGGGGCATGTCTCTCTCCTTATATGTGTGTTTGACCAGTGTGCTCGGGTAGTGCGTTTCGGGGCTTGATGTCGGCATCCCAGGATGCGGCGGAGGGCGCCTGGATCCCCCATCCCAGAATCTCCTCTCGGCAAAACGTCACGGCGTCGATGGCCTCACGGCTGCGTTGGCGACTTCGACACACCAGGCGAGGAGGTCGCGGGTGGTCAAAATGCCGACCAGCCGTCCATCGTCCCCCACGACCGGCAGGCAGGAAACCCCCTTCCGGAGCATGAGCGCCGCTGCGACGGCGATCGGTTTATCTGGCCCCACAGACACGACAGCCCGTATCATGATCTGGTGGACCCGCAGTTTGAGCGTCTCCGCGTCCTGGGAGCGTTCCATCAGTCGGTGCCCGGCGAATGGGCTGATGGCCCGCAGGATGTCCCGATCAGAGATCACGCCCACGACCTTTTGGTGTTCGAGCACCACGGCACGGTGAAACCGTTCGCGCTCGAGCAGCCTTCTGGCCGTTGCGATGCGGTCATCCAGGCCGAGGGTGCTCACCCGCTCGGTCATGATGTCGCTCACGGGGTGGACTGTCCGATATTCCGCCGTCTTGCGCATAGTCCATTCTCGTCCCGCCCGACCCACGAAAGCGGCCGGCGGCGCCTCTGCTTCGGCCAGAATCACAGGAGGCTTGACACCTACGGTTTGCGTCTTCGGTCGTTTGAGTCGCGATGGGCGCCTTTCGGCGGATCTACTAGACCTCGGAGGGCCCGGGGTCCGTGGTGTGGCTCATCGGCCTCTGACAGCGTCTCGCCGCTGCGCCCCACCGGCATTGCGCCCTGATCGTACCGATGAAGCCGCCGAACGCGGAACGTGCGGAGCCGGTGGAGGGAAGCGGGGCGTGGAGTCACGGAACCCTGGCCCGGCACCAAGATGGAGACTTCGAGCGCCTGCTCTTGTTCCCCGAAGGGCCACGGATAGCGCACGGGGCGAAGCCGTGACTTGAGGAACCGGATGCGTCAACCGCGCACGTACGGATCTGCAGGAGCCCGGGCCGGGCAACCGCCCTGCGCCACCCAGCCTATTATTCCAGGAACGCGATACGCAAGCCCCGGCTCCGTGACGCGTGGCGGCCGTCCCATGCCCAGATTCCACCGGAACCGCCGGCGAGGTCAAGAAACTCTTCCTGACACCTTTTCTGCCCGTGGCGGCCTCCTGTGCGAGCAGGCGGGTGTAGCCGATGCTGGTGGCTGCCGCGAAGGCCTGGGCCTCCGCGGCCGTCAGTCCGATCTCGGCGAAAGCGCCGCTGAAAACGGGCGAATGCATCTGCACCATTCGAGAAAGTCGGTCCGCGGTGCGGTGGGATAAGTGGCCATGATGAAGAGACCTCCCTTTTTTGGCAGGATGTGACAGACGGAACGGCCCGAGGCACGCGCCAGAGGCAGCCGCGTCCAGGAGGTGCAATTGTCGGTTGTGCCGATAACGACCTTTCGCTATAATGCGTCCGAGAAGGAAGAAAAGCCGTTTTCACGGCAGATCGGCCGATCCACCAAGATTACCGGCCCATTATTGCTCTCGTTGATGCCTTAACAGCTCTCGTTGAGGGACCCTTTGCTCTCGTTGATGGCCCAACTGCTCCCGTTGATGGCTCAACGGCTTCGGCGGATGGATCAATCGCTTCCGCAAATGGCTCCACGGCTCCAACCGAGCCATGGTTTGCTTCGACAGAGGGATCAAGGAATCATCACCGGCCGTGCCACTGCTCTTGAGCAGGGGCACCCAGCGCGGTTGAAAAGGTATGACAATGCCCTCGACGCAGTTTGAACCTGATACTGATTTGATCAAGCTATACGAGAAGTGGCTGGAGAACTTCGACGTTGGTCATGCCCGCCAATGGCATAAGCTCTGCTGCAACGACTTGGAAGCCGCGATGTGCGAGGCAAAATTCTGGAGGCTTCTGACTGATTGTGGGGTTGAAGTCAAGCCGAACACCGATCTCACTGGCAGAAAGCGGGCACCCGACTTCAAGTGCAAGAAGGCTGGCACCACGTTCTATCTCGAAGCAACCTGTATGCGTATTGACACCGTGACAAATGCAACGGGTTTGTCGCCAAGCAAGACCTGCGGCTCTCACGCCCTGTTGACCAGAAAGATAACACAGGAGTGCATCAACAAGACCCCTCAATGTGCGGATCTGGATAACCCGTGCCTCCTTGGCATTGGCACATTCCACTATCCTGCCTCTGGGCTGTGCTTCACGAAGCGCCGCGTCGAGGAGATTCTAACCGGTGAGACTGGCTTTGCGGTGAGACTAGATCTGGAAAAGGGGGAACGGGTCGGGGAATTCTACCCGTACACAAGTCTCAAGTCGGCTGCCTTCCTACGACGAAGCACGGGCGCCAATATCGACACTTGCCGGAATCCACTGTCGGGCCTTCTACTCGGTGGATTCGGTTATGAGATTCCGCGGGTGTACGGCGTGTTGCATCCGGAGGCAGTGAGGCCGTTCGATCCAAATCTCCTCAACCGGATATCATTCTGCCGTCTGGCCACCGGCGAGAGGCATGGAAGCCTCTCCACCGAGTGGGAAGGGGGCGTCGGATGACAACAACTGAGCTCGGTGCAGGGTGCAGGGTGCCGGGTGCCCCATCCTTCCGTTCCTCGAAAGGGTGGGGGATCACTTCCGAACGCCGGGTGCCACTGGCGGACAAGCCGCCAGTGGCACCCGGCGGTCTGCCGCATCATCGTCGGTACAAAACGACAGGAACCCTATCATTCTGCCCCGCATTGGTTTCCACAGTCCTTTTCCCAACAAGCGTTCCGTTTCTTGGCTGGCGTTCTACGTCCCAAGTGAACACGGTCACCGCCTGGGGCGAAGTATTGGGCCAGAAGATTACGACGTGCATGAGGACACGATTGCCTGTGGTCGTCTGGAACCTGCCCGAATCGCTCGGATTCGGCACGCCAACGCAGCCATCATCCACTTGGATGATCTGGTCTCGGGAAATCGTGATGCACGCATTCCCTAATGCGTCCATCGAGCGCCACTCGCCGTCCAACCCCCCAGGGCAGATAATTGCGTCACAGGCAACGTCGGTGAAGTCGCCGCCTCCAGCGAGGCATTCTGTCTCCACGACAAGAGTGCAAGTTCCGAAGAGGCAGCAAGCCCCTGGCTGTGGACAGGAGACATCCTCGCAGACCTGTCCTTCCGTGAAGACGCCTCCTATGGCGGAGCAGAAGTCTGCGTCCACATCAACACAGCCTCCGCCCGATTGGCAACAGGCAGATGACACCCAGGGGGCAGGCAAGCCAGGCCCAGGCCCGTCGAGCGACTCAGGCAGAGGCAAGCCAGCCCCAGCCCCAGCCGCGTCGCAATCTCCCCCTGCCCCCGAGCCACAAACAAGCAGAGCAACAACGAGTAGGGTTCTCTTCATAACGAGTCTCCAGTCCAAGAACCATCAGATAGGCCACTCCAGTTTACCCGCAAACCGGCCCCTACTCAATAGGGTATTCACCCGAAGTCCCACTGTCCTGACTTTCCAAATGCCTCACGTCTGAGCAGGCGCTCGTTGCGGCTCCCCTCTTTTCTGCCGCGTGCCCCATCCTTCCGCTCCTCGGAAGGGTGGGGGATCACGAGCTATAACCGAAAGTCGTTGATGGGCGCGTGAAAAAAGCGGCGTACTCTCGGGATCTTGAACAGGTTCCGATCCGCCCTCAAGTTGACCCAACCCCGAGGCTAACTTGGGTCGGGGCCGCCCTCAAGTTAGCTGCGGGTCCAGGTCAACTTGGCCTGTCGGCCATGTCAACTTGACTCGGCTCCGCGTACGCCAGGTACGCAGGTCACGTACGGGTGGTATGCGGAGCACGTACGGGCGGTGCGGTCGGCCTACCCGAGCGGTGCACTGATGGAACGACCCTGTCGTATGTAGTTATGACACTGTCGTTCTTGCTTACGACAGTGTCGTATGATATAATGACAGTGTTGTCATAGCTTGGTACCGGCCGGGGAGGGCGTCTTTGAGCCTGGGGCGGGGTGTCTG